>MJGMH2__coassemble_814_pt1 | contig 85065 bp, 76 predicted proteins | sample MJGMH2__metabat2_low_PE_014 | metagenome-assembled genome bin MJGMH2
TTGATAAGAACCACCCGGATCAGAATGGGGAGAATGGATATCCCTTCCCCTGGCGTCCGGTCACCGGGAATCTGATGTACTTAATGCCGGAGATAGGGAGTCGGGTGTCTCTTTACTTTAAGAGCCGGGAAGAAGACAGCGCGCTGGTCATGAATTGTATCCGTGGAGAGGAGGAAGGGGAGGGGTGGGATGATCAGTACCGCTCCCTGATCACAGAAGGAGGAAAGCAGTTAAAGCTCTATCCTGACAGTATGGGATTGGTAGGTCAGAATACCCAGCTGCTGTTGGAGGATGAAGAGGGAATTACCATAGGAGCAGAAGGATACCTGAGAATCTTTGCTCAGGGAAAGATACGGATTCATGGGAAGAAGGTAGCGCTGGATGGAGGAGAAAAGGGAATTTCCATCTACCATGGCCATGGGGAGGAGGAAGAAGAGGGAAGGATCGTATATAAAAAGGATGCGGAGCTGCACCTGGAGGAGGAGGGAAAAGGGATCAGCATCCTGGGAAAAGAAGTGTATCTGTCGGCCTATGAGAAAGAGGATTACAGTGGAAATGAGTACCGGTTCCGGGATGATCCCCAGGAGGAGTACTATGATTACCGAGGCCTGGCTGTGCAGGTAATGGGAGGGCTGGTGATTGTAGGGGGAGTGAGCGTTGCCACAGGAGGGATAGGAGCTTTGCTGGGGAATACGGTTACGGCAGTGATGGGAGCCACAGTTGTAGGGGGAAGTTCTTTTGTTCTGGGATTGGGACTGACGGATCTGGCAGAGAGACGGATCAGTGGAATGGATGAGTATGTAAAGGCGGCGCTGAGTGGAAGCGTGGTGGGAGCGGTGACAGGAGCAGCAGAGATGATTCCCGTGGGAGGGTTAGCCAGAGCAGGGGTAGACTTTGGAGCAGGAGCCATGGGAAGTGCCGGGAGCCAGATGATCCTGGATGGGAAGGTAGAACCAGAGACGATGTTTCATGAAGGGGCGCTGGCTGCTGTTATGGCTATGGTAGGGAGGAGACTTAGGGGAGGTGGTGAGGGTGGTGTAGAGGGGGTGGATAGTGGAAGTAGAGTTCTAGAGGGGGGAAGTAAGGGTGGTAGTCCACCTATGCCTGTGGAGAATAAAAATATTACCGGTATGGACTGGTATGAATATCTTAGAGAAACCTACGGAAAAAAGAATGTATGTTGGGAAAACTGTAATCCATCAGAAGTTGCAGCGGCTTGGCAGGGAAGTTATCCTTATGTTGGTGTAGACACTTATACAAATACTACATTGCATAATGGAGATATTATTTGGATGGGCGAGCCTTTTCCTACAGGATATTCGACAACTACAGAAGTAATTGCAGATTTAGGTAATGATGCACAAAAAGTTTTTGGTGGATTGCAAGTGAAACCATATTATGAAAAAGGGATGCCATTTGCAGAGTATAGAAGTAGTCTGACGCCGTATAAAGTGCATGGAGAGTTGAATGTAGCAGAGGGATTGGCTATCAATAATCCTCAGTTTGGCGAGGGAGGACTTGCGCAAAGATTTGACCCAAACTTCGATTATAATTATGCAAATGGTTTCTTGGAGAGATTGGAAGGACAAGCAATAGAGTTAACAAACACAAAAATATCTCTTGAAGATTATTTTAATATGATGGATGAAATCAAATAGGAAAGGTAAAATATGCGAAATGGAAAATTGAAAGTAGGAAAATACGATATTGAACCAGAGACAAGCGTTGATATGCTCCCAAGTGATGAATATAATGTTATAAATACTAAAAATGGGATGGTGTATATATCAAAAAATCCATTTGAATTATATGGCTCAAAGTTTTGGGTGACCATTTATTTTGAGAAGAAATACATTAAGAAGGTTGAATTAAGCAATGCCGATGAAAAATACAAAATGAATTACCAGACAATGGATAGTACAATTCTGGAAAAATTAAGAAAAGAAAATGATGAATTTTTACTAAATAATTTAGGACCTTTAAATAAAGAAAATTTATCTGGTTTAGAATATGAATATCCATGGGGAAAAGTAATGTCATATTTTGATATTAAATCTGCGGAGGCTGGAATTGCTATTTGCTATTTTTGAGTGAATTCTTAACATATGGATTTAAAGGAGATTGCAGTCAAAACCACCGGCTTAGCCGGTGGCTTGTTCTTCCCCTATAAGGGGCTGGATTAAACCTGTATACTTATTGCGCTAATAACCCAGTAATGTATTATGATCCCAGTGGGTATATGGGCTTGTGTCCTGATGGAAAGATGAATCCAAGTAAAGGTGAGGGGTGGGGGTGGAGCTGGTGCCCGTAGTAATATTTCCTCGGAGATGCAAGATAAAATTTTGGAGGGTCAAAGAGTTGGTACGAGAAACAAAATAATGGGTGGGCATTCTTCAAATATCGTCAATAATAATAGTCCTAACTTCGCTGTTGAAGAAGTAAAAAATTAATGCGGATGGAACAAAAGTAGTCAAATATTATAAGCAGTTTCCAGACGGTAATGTATCCAAGTTAAAGACAAGCACCCTATTTCCTGATAGTTGGACAGATAGTGATATTATAGATGCTGTTCAAAATATAGCAGATAGCAAACCTATTGGTGTTCGATAATTAGATGGGTAATCTCTTCATAGAGGAACTATTAATGGTGTAGATATAGATGTCATTAAGCAAGGAAATGATGTAATTTCTGGTTACCCTGTAGGTGGAAAACCAACACCTGGGTTTGATCCTGTAAATTAACTGATTTAGGAGGAGAAGAAAAGTGTATAATCAATTAGATACATATATAACCGAATGTTCAAAAGAGGGTTCTTCAGATGACCATTGGTATGATGTGGGGGTTATTCATGCCTGCCAGATAATTGCTAGCTTTAAAGAAGATGATTGGTTTGAGTTAATGAAACATATTGGTGAAAAAAATACCATGTGGAAAAAAAGGCTTGTATATTGTTTAGGAGACAACAATCGTGAGGAAGATGTTAATATTATTTTGAATGTTATAGATACTGGCGATACGGAACTTTTTGTAATGTGTATTGATGCTTTGAATGAGATGATTACTGAGGAAAATAAAAGTAAAATATTGTGTTATAAAAATATTAATAAGGCATTGGAATTAATACCAAAAAGTGGAGTAGCATCAAAGAATATCTTAGAAAGATTTGTTCAAAGGTGAGTATTCGGATAGACAAAGTGAGATTTAGAGGGATATTTGCCTGGCTGTGCCGGGCGATGTCCCCCGCTGGGTGGCTTTACGCCACCCAGCCTTTAACCTGCACACATTTCGACCCAGCTATTTTTCTCAATTTTCAGAAAAAAGTGGTTATTTCACATCGAGCCAACGAGCCGATATACTTGGCTCATGGTACATCTTTTCGAGTCCTGCCCGAGAAAACGTCAACACGGGCGGTAACGGTGCGTTACAAGGGCAAGAGGACGATGCGGGCGGCCATAATAGAAGCCCGATGATAGAAAACTAGCCGACAGAGATTTAAAAAAACGCAGATTGCCTGGTATAACAATTCTTCCACAGAGAATTCGGCTGTGTAAACACGTAAATAGAAACGTCAAGCGTTAACAAACTAATTACCGGTAATAGACGAAAAGCTGTGGTCTGAGACACCTCCGAACAGTCAAAGCTGTAGTAAAATAGAAACAGATCCACAGTGCCTTTTCAAACTATATCAGAGATGGAGAAAGGAAAAATCCAATTACCATCTAAGATAATTGGATTATACGAGTTATAATGAGAATGAGAGAACGTTGGTTGGACGATGCAAAAGAACAAGAATTCTATACATTAAACAAAAAAATACAGTCTGTTGTTATAGGAGGAGCAGTAGGTGATGCAATAGGTGTACCGTATGAATTTAAAAAACGAGATACCTTTATGGCAACAGAAATGATTGGATATGGAACATATAATCAACCGATAGGAAGTTGGTCTGATGATACATCTTTGACACTATGCTTAGTCGAGAATTTTACGGAAAAAGGAAATCTTGATAGTCTATGTAAAAAATTTCTTAACTTTTTGGAAAATGGATACTGGACGCCGTATGGATACCGTTTTGATATTGGTATATCAACATTGAATGCAATAGAGAAGTATAAAAATGGTGTTTCTCCTGAATTTTGTGGTGGTAGTTCAGAGATGGACAATGGTAATGGAGCACTGATGAGACTCTCTCCCATTTTGTTTGTTGCTATCTTTGAAAAAGATCCGCAGATTTTGATTGAAATGGTTAGAACGTATTCAAGCATTACACATAGGCATCCAAGATCTATAGTCGGATGTATAATATACATTGAATTCTTAACACGAACGTATCTTAATAACGATTTTAACGAATCATTGGACATAAGTGTAGAGTTTTGTAATAATATAATAAAAGACAAAGACCTAAAAGAAGAATTCCAACACTACAAAAAAATTTTCAACAAAGAGATCATTAAATTAAATAGAGAGGATATTAGATCGGATGGTTATGTTGTAAATTCTTTAGAAGCTGCTTTATGGTGTTATGCAACTACAAATTCATATGCAGAGGCCGTTTTAAAGGCAGTTAATTTAGGAGGGGATACAGATACAATTGCATTTTTAACGGGGACAATGGCAGGACTTAAATATGGTGTAAATAACATACCGTTAGAGTGGGTGAGTAAAATAGCGAGAATAAATGAAATAAAGGATTTATGCAGTAAATTCTCTCAAAGCTGTTTGATAGAAAAAAATAAATTTTAAAATGAGTCATTCTTATTCGCCCGGCTTTGCCAGGCGTTGTCCCCCGTTTGGGTGGCGTAAAGCCACCCGGTCTTTAACCTGCACACTTTTCGACCCTACGATTTTTCTCAATTTTCAGAAAAAAGTGGTTGTTTCACATCGAGCCAACGAGCCGATATACTTGGCTCATGGTACTCTTTCCGAGTCCTGCTGGAAAACGTCAACATGGGCGGTCACGGTGCGTTACAAGGGAAAGAAGACGATGTGGGCGGCTATAATAAAAACCTGATAATAGAAAATTGGCAGGTAGAGATTTAAAAAACGCAGATTGCCCAGTATAACAATTCTACGACTCTGATCCCTTGGAATAAGCCTTTTATAGGGGAAAATCAAGCAATTTGGGTGGCAAGAACCAGACGGCCACTCCCATTCTAAGATAACCGTCTACCTTTCTGCTCCCCTGGAAGAGGAGGAAACAGAAGCCTGGGAACCCCCTTCATCACCGCCTTGTAAAGGTGATGATATCAGGGGAATCCACTCCTCTCTATTCTGGGATGATCCACAAGCTCTCCTCCTGAGAGGAAGGCGGCTTACAAAGGTTCTTCCTGGAACTAAGCTCCAGAACCGTACAACTGGATTTGGTGAAAAAAGACCACTCCTACCGGAAGGTAGAAATGAGCTATGGAGACCTGATCCGCCAGGTGGCAGCCTGGGGAGGCGTCCGGGTGATCTGTCCCCCGGAACCGGATTCCAGTCCCCTGTCCGTCCCTCAGATTCAATACCGGGGGACAGACTGGCAGTTTTTAAAGCGTCTGGCCGGTCATTAGAAGCCGTCCCTCTATCCGTAATCTGTTTACGGCGGTGTGGCGAGACTCTATGTGGGAGTACCCGGATCCTCAGGGGAGTTCATCGAGTTTGACTGCTCAGAGTATACAGCCGTACAGGACAAGGGTTACCTTGAGCTTGGAGGGGAGGAATGTGGGTACAGCAGAGATGTAAATTAAGGGAGGGATTTATGATAGCACAAAAAGCACAGGAGATTATACGTGAGGAATGTCTCTGCAATTACAATTGGTTTTATGAACATTCTTTAAGGGAAAATGAAGTTATCATTTATAAAGAACAAGAGCAGTGGATAGTATGTACAAGTGATGAAAGAGCAAGTGTTGTTACTCAATCATATATGTATTTTACAAAAGAAGAGGAAGCGATTGACCATTTTATTGTTAGGTTACGTTCTTTAAATTGATTATTAAAAAGACACATTTCAAAAAACAGTTGTGAGTGACTGGAACACTTAGTTAAATGTGTGGTTTATTGACAGAGGTTAGTGGGAGTATCCCAAGATAAGAAAAACCTAACAGGCTTGGAGAGTAAGATGAATAGAGAATATGATGATAATAATAAAGCTGTGAACATTGTATGGAAAGAGTTTGAAAAAATACACCCTAAAGAAACAAGACCGGATTGGTTAGAGAATTACATAACTGTTAGTGGAAATAAAAATCAGAATAAAAACTGGGTAATTAGAATTTTGTTAATGTCTAAAATGCAATTAAAGCCTGACCAACATTTGGAATGGGGAAATGATGGAATTCCAATAGTTGTTAGAGTTGATCCGGTAACAGGGAAACGCTTTATGGTTATTTGTGATGATCCGGCAGATGGTATAAAAATCATCTTTGAAGCAGAGGTTGATTTTGCTAATGATTTAGTAAAAATACTCGTAGATACAAACCTTAATGCATTGGATAACAATAAGTATCAGGTTCTTAGAATGGATAATAAATAATGAAAAGTAAGTGACCATACAGTGCAAAACAATGATGTATTAAAATTAAATTTTCTTTTAGTCAAAATTTGTTGGTTAATCTCCCGGATTTGCCGGAAAAGGTCAACACAGGAGGTCACGGTGTGTTACAAGGACGAGCGGACGATGCGGTCGGTCCGATAGAAACCCGGCAGACAGAGATTTAAAAAACGCAGATTGCCCGGCATAGCAGGAGTGTATCTGCCTGCCTATGAGAAAGAGGATTACAGTAGAAATGAGTGCCGGTTCCGGGATGATCCCTGGGAGGAGTACTATGATTACCGAGGCCCGGCTGTGCAGGTAATGGGAGGGCTGGTGATTGTAGGAGGGGTAAGGGCGGTACATCAACATTGGCTCAGTACGGGCATGACTTTGGGAACATGGGTATGTAAGTAAATTATTCGGAGAGTAGGTGCAGTAATGGAAAGGATAACACAAATTATAAATGATTGGGATCCTATTGGATTTTTCCCAATGGCTCCAAAAGATGAATACATGAATGAAATAAAAAAAATACGTGAATTTGTTTGTGCCAATCATAATCTGCAAGTTCAACCATTGGCACAATCAATAAATAAAATATTTGTAGAAACATTTGGAACTGATGTTTATGATGAAGATTTGGAACAATGTGCAGTAATTGCAAAAAGAATATTAAATGTTGGGAGGGAATAAGATTTCTGGCACCCCTACGTAATAAAGTGTAACAAATTTGTAATATTTCTGTTGACGATACAGAACACCCATGGTACAACGACGCTTATCGGTGCAATGTATCCGTTGATAAATAACCCAAATAGCTGGTTTGCCATGTCGTTTTATAATATGATAAAAAGAAACAGTGGTGATTCCCATAGCAAGACTTAAAAAACACAAAACTTCATTAACAGATGACGAACTTAACAGACTGAAATCCGTTATGTGTAAAAAGAAAACAACAAAAACAGTCTGGAACAGATGCCGGATTAAAAGAGTTTGATATTGTTCCATATGGAACGTTTAAAGATAGCCCTGGTGATGGTTTGACTGGGCATGAATTATTACGAAATGCATGGTTAGAAGCTAATGGAAAAATTCCAAAAAGAGGAGTAGGGCTTTCAACAAAGAATCCTGCAATTGCTTTGTGCGAAAATCCAATCCATAAGTTTATTAGTGGACCACAAAAAGTTTAGGATTAAACAAGAAAAATCCGGCAGGAACACCATGGCGTAAAAACGTATTGGATCATATACAAATTTTGAAGGATGCCGGTGTGTCAAGAGACAAAATAGCAGAATTGGCATGGCAAACAAGAAAATTTGCAACAGATAATGGATTTTAAACAAATAGAGAGGATAGGAGTATGTTTACAAAATTTGATGAATATGAACTACAGGATTTTTTTGAAAAAGAACCGGTATGCATTGGTGAATATGAAGCGGGAAATCGGATATATACAATAGAAGAGAATTTCTTTGAATTATTAATGGTAGTGGATACATACAAAGCAATTGTTGAACTATCTATTAGCTATCAAGACAATCTTGTATACCGAGGAACCTATAAAAATGTGGAGGAAATTAGAAAGAGCGATGATAAAGCGATAAGAATTGTAATTGAAAAAGAGAATCGGATAGTTTTAAAAAAAGGAAAACAAATAGGGATTATAATGGAGGCAGATAATGATTAGAATTGTAGGTATCGAACCTTGTTGTAAGCGTTTATGACTCAATGTCGGGGCAGTCTGTTAGGGAAACGCTGATTCATTTAATCCATTCTCAGAGTTTCCAGGTTTGATTGAATTTTGGAATGATGTGAAAGTTGGGAAGTATGATATACCATATGGAATGACAGATGAGGAGTGGAGCTGATTCATACGAAACCGGCGGAAGAAATTTAGATGGGCTGAGTGTCGAACAATTACTTGCATTCGATGATGAAGCAGCCAGTTTATATAATACAATTAGAAATTCAACAAATGATACTGAACAAATAGCAAAGCAGACGGGTATTCCGGAATGGAAAAAACAGTAGAGAGTGGACGGGTACGGGATCCCTATAAGGAGGTAGATTGATGGCTGTATATGTATTAATGATAAAGTTAGAAGATAATGAAGAAAAAGTAGTATATAAGTTTGGATCAAATGACAAACATATGGGGATGATTGAATTTAATAAAATAAAAAAAGGATTTAGTGTTATAGAAAGCGTGAATGATGGAGTCCTATCTAATAAGGCTTATGAAAGATGGGCTGCAGAGAAGATAGCTAAGTTAATGTACAAAGAAAATGGAAAATTTCCAGAAACAATATCAGTAGAAAAATAGTGGTTAGGGTATATCCGACTGGCTTTGCCAGGCGATGTCTCTGTCTGGGTGGCGTAAAGCCCCCCAGACTTTAACCCACACACATTTCGATCCTACTGTTTTTCTCGATTTTCAGAAAAAAGTAGTTGTTTCACATCGAGCCAACGAGTCAATATATTTGGCTCATATCTTTCCGAGTCCTGCCGGAAAAGGTCAACATGGGAGGTCACGGTGCGTTACAGGGGCAAGAGGACGATGCGGGCGGCCTGACAGAAACCCGATGATAGAAAACCGGCAGACAGGGATAAAAAAACGCAGATTGCCCGGTATAACAATTCTACGACTCTGACCCCCGGAATAAGCCTTTTAGATGGGAAAATCAAGCGCTTTGGGGGCAAGATTCCAGAATTTGTTGTTGGATGATTTTTGTTTATGTAATACACTGACAGATGCTCAAAAATGGGATTTAATTCATGATATTGTAGAAGGGAGGTTGAATAGTGTTTCAGAAATTGCTAAAATTCTTAGAGGAAACTAATAGTATATTATTGATAAAATATGATGGTGAACGAGAAAAGAACAAATATACAGTTAAACTAATATATAATGACTTGAGGTTAGGCTCTTTAGGTAAAGATTCTGATGAACCACAAGATGTTATTAAGGGTATTTTTCATAATCAAGTTGAAATATCAGTAAATGATGCACTATCAATATACAGGAAAATAGCTGATATAATAAAACAAGCTTTAGATTTAAAATATGGATCTGAATCTATTATCACCATAACGATAAAAAAAGAGAATAATTGTTTGAGCTATAATTTTTATGTACAATCAAAGGATATTACAAAGCACGGCTCTGCAGTAAATTTGGATGATTTGGTGCTTGGTATAATAACAATCATATCAACTGAAACTTCCATTTAATTTAGAAATAACCATTCTGATAGAATTCTGTACGATTGCCGGGTCAGTTTGTGGAGGGTATGGATTTAACTGACTTATATTCTATTTATGAAAGAATAAATACAGTTTTGCCAAGAATTCTCCTGAAACAGGAGGCTGCCGCTTCACGATTTTTAATCGATGAAGTGACAGCCTCTTCTCGTTGCATTCTGTAGATGAAATGGAGGAGAGCCTGATTCATAGAACCCTTTTATATGCCTCATCCGGTTTTATAGAATAGAAGTGTCCACAGAAGGAGTGTTCGGGAGGAGTGTCTTATGGGAGAGGAGAGTCAGAGAGTGGGTAGTGGTCAGCCATGCCTGATCAGGTTTCATCTTCTGAGTGAAAATCCGCCCCATATCCTCTGAAGCCTTGGCTTGTTGATATTTGAAAAGCATCTGTCCATCTGGCATCAGACCCAGAATTTCAATCTTACCTGTTATGTGAGACATTGCGTAGCGAATGGACTTGCCCTGGCCGTTCTGCATTGCTTTGGCTCCCTCCACAATGGAGTATCCTTTCTCGATGGGTACCTGAAACTGTGCTTTTACTCCGGATACAGGACGACATTGGAAGATGTAATAGGGAGTGATTCCCCAGCGAGTGAGTCCCCTTAGCAATTCTCCCAGGGTCTGGCTGTTGTCATTGACGCCTTTTAAAAGCACTGTCTGGTTTTTTACTACAATACCTGCTTTTAAGAGCGCCTGGATTCCTTTGTATGCTTCTGAAGTTAATTCCTGTGAATGATTGAATTGGGTGATAACGTATATCTGCTTTTTCCGATTGTAGAATTTGAGAATATCTAATAGTTCCGGATCTTCATAAATCCTCATGGGAAGAACCACTGGGATCCTGGTGCCAAAGCGGATCAAATCCAGATGGCGGATTGGGCTGAACAGTTCCAGATACCGTTTGATGGTGGTATTACTGTTCATAAATGAATCCCCTCCGGAGATAAGAACATTGGTGATTTCCTGATGTTTTTCAATGTAGTGAGCCATGCTCTCAATATTGTCTGCGGTTTCATCATCTGAGATTCCCACCAGCCGCTTACGGAAGCAGTGTCTGCAATACATGGCACAGCAGTGGGTGGATAGAATCAAGGCTGTCTGTTTATATTTATGCTGAAGTCCCGGCAGCACTGTGTTGTCAGTTTCCCCGCTGGTATCGAAGGCTCCTCTTAAGTCTGTTTCTCCAATGGAGGGAATGGACATGCGGAAGATTGGATCCTTATCAGGATTGGACCAGTCGATAAGGTTGAAGTAGTAGGCTGGGATTGTCATAGGAAACTGTTCAAGGATGGCTTCCAGACGGGCTTCCTGTTCATTGGTAAGGTGAAGCCGTTCTTTTAGTTCACCAGCTTTTGTAATATTGGTTTTCAGCAGTTCGTTCCAAGTCATATAATCATCCCTTCTTCTATCTATTTGTTAAAATCATATCAAGAATATAAGGAATAGATATGAATAAATTATTAAAAAAACATAAATTTTTTCACCAAGGCAGGACATTGATGGCCATTTTTGAGGATTTTGCCATAATCCATTTATGGATAATGTTGTTTTGGTCGAAAGATCAACCGGATCCCCCCTTGACTTCATCTGAGGAATGTCACCTGTGATGGATGCAGACTTTACATAGGAAATGGCACGACAAACGCATGAATGAACAATTTGTTAATAATATGCTCTGAGAGCAGATATTACATTAAAAATATTGATTATTTTGAGAAAAGCAAATAAAATCATATTAAAAATAACTCCGATTACAAAGTTGTTCATAGTTCGTTCATTCATGCGTATGTCGTGAGGAAATGGCAGGACAAACGCATGAATGAACAATTTGTTAACAATATGTTCTGAGAGCAGATATTGCATAAGAAATATTGATTTTTTGGAGAAAATCAAATAAAATCATCTTAAAAGTATCTCTTATTACAAACTTGTTCATAGTCTGTTCATTCATGCGTTTGTCGTGAGGAAATGGGAAAGGATATTGACGATTCATAAAATATTTCGTATAATAAGAAAGTGTAAAACAAGGGTAAAGAGATTGTAAATAATAAGGAAAAGAGGCTGCATATATATCATGAGACATGTCCTGTATGATGAACGCCGCCATTGTTAATAGGTAAGGCATAACCTGCGATTTTAGAGATGAAATGGCAGGCTATGTTTTCTTTTTGCGGAAAATTGGATCCCGGACACAGATTAATATCCAGAAGATGATAATGCAGCAGCTTGACAATTTTTGTTGGACAAAAGGAGAAAGCACATGGGAGTAGAATTGGTATTGAGCTTGCTTGGAGGCTTGGGTCTGTTCTTATACGGAATGCAGATGATGAGCACGAACCTGGAGGCAGTGGCAGGCAACCGGATGAAGCAGATTCTGGAGCGGCTTACAGCCAACCGTTTTTTAGGTGTTTTAGTGGGGGCGGGAATTACAGCATTGATTCAGTCCTCCTCTGCAACGACAGTTATGACAGTTGGATTTGTCAATTCAGGTCTTATGTCCTTAAGTCAGGCAGTCTGGATTATTATGGGAGCCAATATAGGAACCACCATCACGGGTCAGCTGATTGCTCTGGACATTGGAGTTCTGGCACCTCTGATAGCGTTTGTGGGCATTGTGCTGCTGATCTTTGTAAAGAATAAAAAGGTGCAGCATATAGGGGGGATTGTGGCAGGAATCGGTGTTCTCTTTATCGGTATGGGAATGATGAGCGATGCCATGGTTCCGCTGAGGGATTCTCAGACGTTTATTGATCTTGTGACTAAGTTTTCCAATCCTCTTCTGGGCATTATGGTGGGAGCTGTCTTTACTGCCATTATTCAGTCCTCCTCCGCCTCAGTTGGAATTTTGCAGGCTCTGGCTATGGGAGGTGTGATCAACCTTCACAGTGCGGTGTTCATTCTCTTTGGACAGAATATTGGAACCTGTATTACCGCTCTGCTGGCCTCCATCGGTACAAGCCGGAATGCAAAGCGTGCTACAATGATCCATTTTATGTTTAATGTGATTGGAACGGTGATCTTTGTGACCCTCTGTATTCTTACTCCTTTTACAGATTTTGTCATTGGATTAACGCCTGATAACCCTGTGGCACAAATTGCAAATGTCCACACCATATTCAATGTGACGACCACCGTGATTCTCCTGCCCTTTGGAGCCATGCTGGAGCGTTTTGCAACGATGATGCTGCCGGATAAGGCAGTTCCTTTAAAGGATGCAGATCGGTGGTTTGAGGATCTGATGGCTTCCAAGCACCACCTGGGTGTTTCTACGATTGCGATCAGTCAGATTCACGAGGAAATGATCGCCATGCTGGATACAGCGGCAGCGAATGTGTCTGAGAGCTTTAAAGCAGTGAGAAAGGGAACGGGCGGAGAGGGCATAGGAGCCATTGCTGACCGGGAGGAAGAGATAGACTTAAGCAATGTGAGATTGTCAAAAAAGATCTCTAAGGTGCTGGTTTTGGATCAGACCCCTAAGGATATTGATACCTTGAACCGGATGTATACTATCCTGGGAAATATTGAGCGTATTGGCGATCATGCCATGAATCTGGCGGAGTATGCAGAGACCATTGAGGAGAAGAAGATGAGTTTCTCCGATTATGCCAAAAAGGAATTTGCTACCATGGAGGCCAGCTGCAAAGAGGGGATGGATTATCTCCATAAGGCGGCGGTGGGAGATCCGGACTTTCATCTGTCTATGGTAGCAGAGGTAGAGCAGCGGATCGATGATATTACTCTTAAGTTCCGCCAAAACCAGATCGATCGGATGCGGGCAGGAAACTGCAATGTGGAGTCCTCTATCCTTTATTCGGAAATGCTAACGGATTATGAGCGGATCGGTGACCATATGCTGAACATTGCCCAGGCCTATGAAGTGATAGACTGGCCCAGGGAACGAGGGCAGGTGTCTGGGGCAATGATGTCTTAAAATAATACCGGATGGGTTTGGAATCTGGAGGAAACAAGTTAAAAAACAGGGCATGTCTGATGAAGATTGGACATGCCCTGTTTGAATGTCAGGGTGTGGAATCGCTTTTTCCTGAGGGTAGAGAAATTGTTTACAGAAGAAACATGCGATTCTTTTTGCAGGTTTCCCGCATTTCCTGAGGCCAGATACTGGCCTGAACCTCGCCGATATGAGCCCGATCCAGAAGAAGCATGCACAGTCTGGACTGACCGATACCACCGCCAATGGTGTAGGGAAGTGCTCCATTTAAAAGCATCTGATGATAGGGAAGGCTCGTTCTGTCATGGCATCCGGCCTTCTCAAGCTGCTCCCTCAAGGATGCTTCATCTACGCGGATCCCCATGCTGGAAATCTCAAGAGCGCAGTTCAAATGCTCAAACCAGAAGAGAATATCACCATTTAACTTCCAGTCGTCATAGTCAGGGGCACGTCCATCATGGGGTTGTCCTCCTGCCAGCTTGTCTCCGATCTGCATGAGGAATACACAGCCATGCTCTTTTGTGATAAGATTTTCCCGCTCCTTTGGGGTTTTATCCGGATATAGATTCTCCAGCTCCTGGGTGGTGATAAAGAAAATATCTTCCGGAAGATGCTTGACAGCCTCAGGATATTTGTACCATACTTCATGCTGCATGTGCTTGATAATTTTGAAGATCTGGCGAACTGTTTCTTTTAAGGTTTCCAGATTGCGCTCTTCTTTTGTGATAACCTTTTCCCAGTCCCACTGATCTACATAGCAGGAATGGAGGTTATCCAGCTCTTCATCTCTGCGGATGGCATTCATGTTGGTGTAGAGTCCTTCACCGGGCTTAAAACCATACTCTTTGAGAGCCATTCTCTTCCACTTGGCTAAGGAGTGAACCACTTCCAGAGTCTCACCTGGTATACCCGGCATATCGAAGGCAACAGGACGCTCAGTGCCGTTTAAGTTATCGTTAAGACCGCTGCTGCGCTCTACAAAAAGGGGGGCAGAGATGCGCTCTAGCTGCATTTGCCGTCCCATTTCCTTCTGAAATGTATCCCTTATGTATTTGATTGCATCCTGGGTTTCCCGGATGGTCAGCCGGGGATCGTAATGTTCAGGTAGTATGAGCTTCATTTAAAATCCTCCCATCGTCAATTAGAATATGTTCTCTATGGTATCATTAATAGAAAAAAGGTGCAAGAGCTAAACAAAAAAATGTAATAAAAGATGCTATTCAAATAAATCCATCAGCTTCTTTTTCATTGCTTCCCTCCGCTCCCTGGTGGAATCCGGATCCAGAGAAAATACTCCTTCATCCTCATGGATGATATCGCCTTCTTTCAAATCTTCGGGAAGCTTGGTTCTGGGAATGGATATGATTTTTTTTAGTTCATCTTCGCATAGAGCCAGACCCTCTTCCAGTCTGTCGATGATGTATTTCATTGGGATGATCCTCCTGTTTGGGTGATGATGAAATGAGTTATGGTTTGCACTGCTTACAGGGTGTATATCCTTCCTGAATCAGTGCTTCCCGTTTCTGAGTTACGTCCTGACGGTTTGCCTTTTTCATTTGGATGGCAGACTGGCAGGTGGGGAGATGGAATTTCTTTGTGTTTGTGTTGAGGACGTAGGGAGTGAGAGAGGGGGAATTCTGAGGCGCAGGTTTCTTTTCCGTAATCCAGGTTATGGAGTCACCGTCACAGATTGCTGTAATGGAGCCGTCCTGATCCGTTCGGAACACCTGAATCCCTCTTTGCTCCAGCTTTTCAAGGGTTTCTTTGTGGGGATGACCGTAGGGATTATCCTTACCACATTGAATCACTCCGTAGGAGGGAGAGACCCGATCCAGAAATTCATCGCTGGTGGAGGTTCTGCTTCCATGGTGCCCTATTTTTAGAATATCAGCAGAAAGCTCTTTGCTATGTGCTGCCATATCAGTTTCAGAATCCTTTTCTGCGTCTCCACACATGACCAGATGATTGTTTTTGTAGGAAAGTCGTATTCCTACAGACCAGTTGTTCAGGTCATCTCCATAGTCTCCCAGAGGAGCGAGGATCTGGAAGGAGGCATTTCCCAGAGGATAAGTATCTCCTGCCTTGGGCATGGTGATCTTCATTCCTTTATCAGCAACCACGTCCAGCAAGTCCTCAAAGGTTTTGGTGGTGTGTTCAATAGGAGGGAGAATGATTTTTTCTGTTGGAAATTCAAGGATCACATGGTCAAGACCGCCAATGTGATCCGAGTGGGGGTGAGTGCCGATGACATAGTCCAACGAAGTCACACCTGCCTGTTTTAGATAAGAAACGACAGCTTCTCCCTGATCATTTTCCCCTCCATCTATGAGTAAAAAGCGCCCGTTGGACTCGGCCAATATGCTGTCTCCTTGTCCTACATCAAGAAAGTGTACCTTAAGATCTTGGGGGGAGGAGAGAGCGTCAGATGGGAAATTGCCCACTCCCGGTGTGGAGGAAGGGGAAGGAGGTAAAAGCTTCTGACAGCCTCCCAGACTTAAAAGGATAGCGATTAAAAAGAATCGTATCAGGATGGGATTGATTTTTTTCATGAACATATAGGAACCTTTCTGTTTTTTATGGGTAGAGCTTTGCTTTGCCCTGGTTCATAGTATAACCCGGATGGGTGGGTTCGTAAAGGGGAGGAGAGGAAGAAGAAAAGCAGAAGAAAAGAAGGTGAATATTCAGCCACGAATGGTCATATAATGGTAATAAATGGAGCAGCCCTGTACTATGTTGGGAATCAGCAGCTTCATCTGAGAGGGCAGATCCAGAAAAATAGAGAAAAAAGGAGTGTGTCAATATGGCGCGGGGAGTAAGAAAGTCACCAATGGAACGACTTCAGAGCGAATTAAAGGATGTAAAAGCTTCCATGGTACAGTACGAGAATTCTCTGGAGACATTGAGGGAAAAGGAAAAGATGTTGGAGGGTCAGATCCAGATGGAAGAATTTAAGGTGGTGAATGAAATGCTGAAGGAGCAGGATATGACCATGGATGATTTGAAGGAAATGTTGTCAGAAGGCAGAGAATCGGTGAGCTGACGACGATTATTTCCCCTTTTTGATGCGAGAACTGCCTGTCCGGCGTGGTGTGAAGTCACACGCCGGACAGGCAGTTTATGTTTTATCCCCGATAGCGGTTCAGGCAGGCATAAATTTCCTGAACACGAGGCATACAGAGTCCCATGGCGCTGTAGGAGGTGTCGCTGATCGCTGTAAGTCCTCCTTTTTTGATCTCTTTCAGAATCAGGCTGACGACCTCAGTTACGGTGTATTTCTCCAGCAGTTGATGGGCTGTACAGTAGCGGAGCATTTGTGCCAGTGAATTAGTTTGCTCTCCATCTGCCAGCTGCTCTACAAACCGCAGATCGACGGGAGAGGTTCCGATTTGGAGTGCATCTTTTCCGTAGACCTTCACTTTAATACGATCCTCCCGGCTGTTGTGGCTGGAGCCTCTGCCACCATAGCGCCTTCCGGCAGAGGAATGAGGAGCAGAGCTGCCCTCTGTTTTTTCCGTCTCCAAGGGTCTGCTCTTGCCCGGTGTCTTACCGGGAGAAAGCTTTCTTCCCGGAGCAGGGAGTACAAAGCCGGGGGCGCAGGTAACAGGCTCTGCCCCATAGGAACGGCAGAATTCCCTGGTTCCCTCTGTAATATCGTAGGGAACGTAGCAGTCCATTTGAATGATGGTATCTGCGATGTAGAAGTAAGCGCCGGAGCTGCCGGCTACCATGACAGTGGAAATACCACCCTGGTCAAAGAGCTGTCTGGCCCGCTCAAGGAAAGGGGTGATTGGCTCCTTGGAGCGGCTGATGATCTTTTGCATCAAATCGTCCCGAACCATGAAGTTGGTGGCTGAGGTGTCTTCATCAATGAGAAAGGAATGGCTGCCTGATTCCATGCCTTCCACTACAGCGGCAGCCTGTGAAGTGCTTCCGCTGGCATCTGCTGTGGAGAAGCAGTGAGTGTCCTTTTTGTTAGGTAAATCGTTGATAAACAGAGAAATATCCACATTCTGAATACTGCGGCCATCCTCTGCCCGAAGCTTCATAGCCGTTTCATCTGTAATGACGTATTCCCTGCCGTCTCCTGCAATGTGATTGTAAACACCGGCTTCCAATGCCTTAAGGAGCGTGGATTTGCCGTGATAGCCTCCGCCCACAATCAGGGTAATTCCTTTGGGTATTCCCATTCCTGTCATGGTTCCCTTGTGGGGAAGGGTCATCTCAACCCGAAGAGAGGCTGGGGAGGTAAAAGGGGTGCTTCCTTTCATGGGTTTGCTTGAAATGCCGCTTTCCCTGGGAAGGATGGCCCCGTCAGCCACAAAGGAAACCAGATTAAGACGCTCCAGTTCCTGGCGGATGAAGTATTGATCTTCTGCCAGATCAGCCACAGCCTTCACCTCCTGAGGCTGACGATTCTTATAATAAAGTACCTGTTTTACACACCGGGGAAGAAATTCAAACAGAATACGGATTAGTTCCCCGGACTGAATGGTTCTTCCATGGGCAGGAAAACCGGCCTCGAACCGAAGGGTGATGCCCTTAGGGCTGCATTCACAGGCAGTCCGGCTTAAAACCTCTGCTCCCGGATGACTGATAGCGATCAGTCCGCTTTTTCCGGATCCTTTTGCCTTAAAATTATATTTTGCAATTTCCTGATGGAATTGTCTCACCAGATAATCCTCCAGGGCAGTCCGTTTCCAGTCTGTGTCAAAAAGGAAGGAGGGATAGGCTGCTTTCTGGTGCGAGATAGAAACGCTTACTTTAGAGGGGGAAGCAAAGGGATCCCCCTGAACGTGATCAATGGAGAGAATATAGTCAGAGAAATCATAAACGCCTCTGGTATCCTTGTAAGCCGGATAACTTCTTCTGTCAATGGATTCCAGCAATTTTCGCAAATCAATGGATGATTTCATAGTTTTACACACCTTTTAACCTGCTGTAGCAGGCTCCTTTATGATTATTTCTTAAGAGGTCAGAAGCGTCAGTGAAGGATATCGGCTTCCTTCCCTCCTCCTGAGGTGAAACGCTGCGCTGCTTTTAGCAGAGATTTCACCTATGGGATCTATTTTATAGTAGGATGAGAGAAAATGCAAGACACAGGGAAATTTTCTCCCCTTATACTACGCCCCTTACATCACGTCCTCCTACATCACCTGGGAGGAAACATTGAAGAATACGGGTCTTCATGATATAATGTCGTCAGACATTATATCGCCCCGGTTGGGGACACACGCAAGTGTGTCAGATTCCCAACCCAACCGTGGGCATCCTCCCAGGAGGGGTATCATAGCCGGAGGTTATGATATAATGTCGTCAGACATTATATCGCCCCGGTTGGGGACACACGCAAGTGTGTCAGATTCCCAACCCAACCGTGGGCATCCTCCCAGGAGGGGTATCATAGCCGGAGGTTATGATATAATGTTGTTAAACATTATATCATGCCCAACCGAGTATATTAAATTAAAAAATGAAGAGAAAGAAGATGAATACAGATGAATGACAGGAATACACAAAAGGAAGCAGTTCTGGAAGCCATTTCTCAGGCAGAGAAGATTCTGATTGGCATTGGAGGGGAGTGGAAGCTTAAGGAGGATGGAAGGGAGGCCGGCATCCGAAGCTTGGAGGATGAGTCTCAGAGCTCTGTGCGGGAAGCCTACCAAAGCCTGTACAGCCTTGTGAAGGATAAGGATTACTATATAGTGACAACCTTGACAGAGGGAGCTGTTTATGAAACAGACTTTGATCATGACAGGGTTGTGGCTCCCTGCGGAAATATCCACTGGAAGCAATGTTCCAAAGCCTGCATAAAGGATATATGGGAGGAGGGGGAGCTTCCGTCGGATGTGTGCCCACACTGCGGAGCCCCTCTGACGGAAAATACTTTGGAGGCAGAGACTTACATTGAGGAGGGATATCTGCCCCGGTGGGAGAGCTATAAGCAATGGCAGGCGCAAACGTTGAATCAGAGGTTGATCCTTCTGGAATTGGGGGAGGGATTCAAGACTCCCGGTGTGATACGGTGGCCCTTTGAGAAGATCGCATTTTTTAACCAGAAATCCATCTTTTTCCGTATTCATAAGAGCTTTGGACAGATCCCAAAAGAGGTGGAGGGGAGAGCCATGGGAATTGGAGAGAATTCCCTGGAGTTTATACGAGGGCTTGTGTGATCCGGATCCATTTATTTTAAGAAAATATTTTCTATATAGCCGTTGTTTCCCTGTGTTTCCTATGCTAGAATAGGAAAATATAGATACCAGCTTAGAAAAAGGAGATGCTTAAAAATGGCCGCAATCGATAATGACTGGCTACAGCCTTTAAAGGGTGAGTTTGGAAAGCCTTACTATAAGAAGCTATATGAGACAGTCAAAAGGGAATACCAGACAAGAGAGGTGTTTCCGGCGCCTGATGATATCTTTAATGCCTTTGCATTTACCCCCTTGGGAAAGGTGAAGGTGGTAATTTTAGGACAGGATCCCTACCACAATTACGGACAGGCTCACGGCCTGTGCTTCTCTGTCAAGCCTGAGGTGGAGATTCCTCCTTCCCTGGTGAATATATACCAGGAGCTTCATGATGATCTGGGCTGTTATATTCCCAATCACGGATATTTGAAAAAATGGGCGGATCAAGGTGTGATGCTTTTGAACACAGTTTTGACGGTGCGCGCTCATCAGGCAAATTCGCACCATGACATTGGATGGGAAGCGTTTACAGATGCAGCTATTTCCATACTCAATCAGCAGAATCAGCCTATGGTGTTCATTCTTTGGGGAAGACCGGCTCAGTCTAAGAAGAAGATGCTGACCAATCCCAACCATCTGATTTTGGAGGCCCCTCACCCCAGTCCCCTGTCTGCTTACAGAGGTTTTTTTGGAAGCAGACCCTTTAGTCAGACCAATGAATTTCTGGCTGGACAGGGCTTGACGCCCATTGACTGGCAGATAGAGAATGTGGATGGGAAACAGGTATAGAGGCAGATTGAACTACATAGAATGTACAGCGCGGCAGGGAGTAAGCTGCCAGAAGGCATGTGCAGTAAGGAGAGTTTATGACATTTGTTGAGATCTTAAAAATCATTGTTTTGGGAATTGTGGAGGGCTTTACAGAATGGCTTCCCATCAGCAGCACCGGGCACATGATTCTGGTGGATGAGATTATCCGCTTAAATCAGCCGGACGCATTCAAAGAGGTATTTTTAGTAGTGATCCAGCTGGGAGCAATTCTGGCGGTAGTGGTTATGTTCTTTCACAAGTTAAATCCCTTAAGCCCTACTAAAACCAGCAGGCAAAAGGAGGCTACATGGGCTCTTTGGATTAAGATAGTGATTGCCTGTCTGCCGGCAGCGGTGTTTGGATTTCTGCTGGACAGCTGGATGGAGGAACATTTTTATAACGCCTATGTGGTGGCGGCAGCTCTGATTGTATATGGTGTTCTCTTTATTGTGCTGGAGAACAGCAGCATCTGTGCCAATCCCCACACCAATAAGGTGGGGCAAATCTCTATCAAAACAGCATTTTTGATTGGTATGATTCAGCTTTTAGCTCTGATTCCCGGAACCTCCCGCTCAGGCTCTACCATTTTAGGAGCTATGGTTTTGGGATGTTCCCGAGGGGCTGCGGCAGAATTCTCTTTTTTTCTCGGAATTCCGGTTATGTTTGGAGCCAGCCTGTTAAAGCTTGTAAAATATTTTGCAGGAGGGAATGTATTTACGGGATCTCAGGTTGTTTACACCATATTAGGAATGGTGATCGCCTTTTTGGTGTCTGTTTACTCCATTCAGTTTCTTATGAGTTATGTGCGCAAGCATGATTTTAAATTTTTTGGATATTACCGGATTATTCTGGGAGTGATTGTACTTGCCTACTTTGGAATGACAGCCCTGGCCAGCTGACAAAAATGACCGTCTTTCCACCGGTGAAGCTTCTCGGTGAAAGGCGGTCATTGCCTGTAAACAGACAGGGGATTAAGTTAGATTCTCTGCAATTTCATATAGTAATCTTTGGGAATCCTCCCATCCCAGACAGGGATCCGTGATGGATTGGCCGTAGCAGTGGAGGCCAATTTTCTGGCTTCCCGGCTCAATGTAGCTTTCGATCATCAGTCCCTTTACCAGTTTTTTGATGTCAGCAGCATGACGGCGGCTGTGGAGGATTTCCTTGGCAATGCGGATCTGCTCTGCGTACTGCTTGCTGGAGTTGGCATGGTTGGTGTCGATAATGCAGGCAGGGTTTTTAAGCTCTCTCTGAGCATACAGTTCATAGAGCAGACGCAGATCTTCATAATGGTAGTTGGGGATACATTGCCCCCTCTTGTTAACGGCTCCTCTGAGAATGGTGTGTGCCAGTGGATTGCCCGGGCACTGTACTTCATATCCCCGAAATACAAAGTCGTGAGGAATCTGTGCTGCCACCACAGAGTTGAGCATAACGGTCAAATCTCCGCTGGTAGGGTTCTTCATACCTACTGGTACGTCGCAGCCGCTGGCCACGAGCCGGTGGAACTGATTTTCCACAGAGCGGGCACCTACTGCAATGTAAGACATCATATCAGATAAATAGTCCAGATTGTCAGGGTAGAGCATCTCGTCTGCCGTTGAGAAGCCGGTCTCCCTTAAGATTCGCATATGCATATGGCGTATGGCAAGGATACCCTCGAACATGTCAGGCTTCTTCTCGGGATCTGGCTGGTGTGCCATTCCCATATATCCTTCCCCTGTGGTTCGGGGCTTGTTGGTATACACTCTGGGAATGAGAATCAGCTTATCCTTTGTATCCTCCTGAACCTTAACCAGGCGGCTTACATAGTCGCATACGGCATCTTCGTTGTCTGCGGAACAGGGACCGATGATAATCAGAAATTTGTCGCTTTCCCCAGTAAACACCTTTTTTATTTCCTGATCCCGTTCTTGCTTGAGAGCGGCAAGATTGGGAGCCAATGGAAATTGCTGTCTGATTTCTGCCGGAGTAGGCAGAAGATTAATAAATGTAAATCCCATATTGTAAGTCCTCCAATTTGAGTGTCCTGGTTGTTTTCCAGGGCATTTTCTGCCTTAATACTTCATTTCAATGCTTCATTATAGTATAGAATCCACCGTTCGTAAATAGGGATGTTAACGAAATTAGTTACAACAAGGGAATTTCTTCCATAGATTCCTGTGGAGCGGACTGGTTGGGACAGGGAGACTGGAAAAGAGGTGGAAAACTTGTGAATAGGGGTTGACAAATAGAGAAAGCCTATCTATAATTGGGGTAATTTCATGAATTGGCTATGACGAGAACAAGTAGTGATTTGCAGACCCATACAGAAAGCGGCCGGATGATGAGAGGCGCATGGAAGACAGATTACGAATACATCTTTGAGCCTCCCACTGAAGAGTCCGGCATACTGTTTGCCGGTTGCTTTGTAGGCTGGGACGTATCCTGCACACGTTATAGTGCTAGAGTATCAGATCCAACAATCGGATCCGTACTTGAAGAGGCAGGCAGTGTGAGCTGTCTGTGAACATTAGGTGGTAACACGGAAGCGTATGGCTCCGTCCTTTTGAGTAGAAAGAGGACGGGGCTTTTTTGTGTATTGCTTCACAGCCGTTCAAAAAACGTAAGAATCTAAGCCCTTACATGAAAGTGGAAATATGATATAATGTCGTCAGACATTATATCGCGCCGGTTGGGTATACACGCAAAGCGTGATTTTTAATGTGAAAAAGGAGAGAAAGAGATGCAGATTTATGAAGAGTTAACTGTCAGAGGTCTGATTGCCCAGGTAACGAATGAAGAAGAGATTAAGACAATGGTCAACCAGGGAAAGGCTGTATTTTACATTGGTTTTGATCCCACTGCTGACAGTCTTCACGTGGGGCATTTTATGGCTCTGTGTTTGATGAAGCGTCTGCAGATGGCAGGGAACAGGCCCATCGCTTTAATTGGAGGCGGAACAGGTATGATAGGGGATCCTTCCGGCCGTTCGGATCTGCGCACCGTGATGACGCCTGAAACCATTCGGCACAACTGTGACTGCTTTAAGAAGCAGATGAGCCGTTTTATCGACTTTTCAGAAGGAAAGGCCATGATGGTGGACAATTCCCAGTGGCTGATGGGATTAAATTATATTGAGTTTTTAAGAGAGGTGGGGCCTCATTTTTCCGTGAATAACATGTTGAGAGCAGAGTGCTATAAGCAGAGGCTGGAGAAGGGCTTAAGTTTTCTGGAATTCAATTACATGCTTATGCAGAGCTATGATTTCTATGAGCTGTTTCAGCGCTATGGCTGCAATATGCAGTTTGGCGGTGATGATCAGTGGAGCAACATGCTGGGAGGAACGGAACTGATCCGCCGCAAGCTGGGAAAGGATGCTCACGCCATGACCATCACTCTCCTCCTGAATTCCGAAGGCAAGAAGATGGGTAAGACCCAGTCAGGAGCAGTATGGCTGGATCCGGAGAAAACGTCACCCTTTGATTTCTACCAGTACTGGAGAAATATAGGAGATGCAGATGTTCTCAAGTGCCTGCGTATGCTTACCTTCCTTCCGCTGGAACAGATTGATGAGATGGATCAATGGAAAGGCAGTCAGTTAAATCAGGCCAAGGAGATACTGGCCTATGAGCTGACCAATCTGGTTCATGGGGAGGAGGAAGCCTCCAAAGCCAAAGAGGGAGCAAGGGCACTTTTTGCAGCGGGTGGAAACACAGAGAATATGCCTACCTGCCAGCTGACAGAGGAGGACTTTACGGATGGATCCATCGACCTTTTGAGTATACTCCATAGGTCTGGTCTTTCTGCATCCCGCTCTGAAGCAAGGAGAACCGTTGAGCAGGGCGGAGTGTCGGTGGATGGCGATACAGTTAAGGATGTGAAGGCTTCCTTTACAAAAGAGCAGCTGTCTGGTCAGGGACTTGTATTTAAGCGTGGCAAGAAGAATTTTATGAAGGTAGTTATAAAGTAAGTGATATAAGAGAGAGGAGGATGGGGATGAAGGGAGCTAAGTGGGTGAAACGTTGGAAGGCTCTGCTGGCTGCCGGAGTATTAAGCATGGCCGCGGCATTTGTTTCAGAAGGAAAGGCAGTCTCAAATACAGAAGTTCCCCTTACCCTGCGTCTTGATACCAACAGCAGGAGGACATCTATCTATGACGGCTATGGGTCTTATCTGCTGGGTAATCGGGTTTCGGAGCTGGACACCTTTACAGTTACGAAGAACAACAGTGAGGTGAATCTGGAAGATGTAATCTTGAATTACTATTTGATTACCTACGGAGGGAATACACAGAAATATCTGGAGTGTACGGTTTATGGCTTGAAGGAAGGTCAGCATTATCCGGTGATACGGCCGGAGACAGTGGAGAAGGAGATGGCTTTGGGTCAGTTGTATGAGAATCTGGAACGAAGCTATATGGTGGAGTTTGTACAGGGGGATGTTAAAAAACAGCACTATTTTCTGGTATATCCTGAGGAGGAGATGAGTGAGCACCGGAATATTCTCCTGGGGAAATGGGTTCGTGGCAGAGCAGGATGGCAGTACCAGTATCAGAATGAGAATCTGACCTCATGGGCTTTGATTAACGGAAGATGGTATTTTTTTGGTACAGATGCCATTATGAAGACAGGATGGCAGATGTATAAAGATAAGTGGTACTATCTGGATCCGGAGACGGGTGTGATGCGTTCCAACTGTAACATTGATGGCTATGAGCTGGATAACAGCGGAGCCAGAATCTAGGCACAGATGAGGTTCTTATTCAGGAACCTCATCTGTTTTTGGAAGTTTTCTCCGTATTTTGTAAAAGGTTATCATATGGGCCAGGGCTGTAACAGCCCAGGATACAGGATAGGAAAGATACAGCACATACAGAGAGGGGTAAGCGGCAAATACAGTAAACACCCACAGAACACGAAGGCCGCAGGCTCCTGTGAGAGATACAAGCATGGGGATGACGGAATACCCAAGTCCCCGCAGACTTCCCACCATGCAGTCCATAATACCGCAGAGGAAGTAGGTTCCGCAGATAATTTGCAATCGGAGGACGCCATAGTTTAGCACTTCCAGGTCAGGAGAATAGATCCTGAGGAGAGATTCCCCCTTCAGGACAGCTCCCAGGCCAAGGGTGATTCCCACTGTGGTGACCACACCCAGACAGATGTAGAGAATTTTGTTAATCCGGTTGTATTTCCTGCCTCCCAGATTCTGACTGGTGAAGCTTAGGTTGGTTTGATACACTGAGTTCATGGCAGTGTAGACAAATCCCTCAATATTAGCTGAGGCTGTATTTCCAGCCATGGCGATGGATCCAAAGGAATTGATGGAGGACTGAATCAATACATTGGAGATGGAAAAGATGGCCCCCTGCATCCCGGCAGGGAGGCCTATTTTTACGATCTGTATCAGCTTTTGCTTGTGGATGCGGAGATCCTTAAGGGAGAGCTTTAAGGATCCTGGTGCGTGGATCAGGCTGTTTAGAATCAGTATGGCTGAAATGTGCTCAGACAGGACAGTGGCCCAGCTCACACCTTCCACACCCATTCCAAAGATTACCACAAACACCAGATTCAGACATACATTGACAATGCCAGCAATAAAAAGAAAGTACAGAGGGCGTCTGGTATCCCCTATAGAGCGGAGGATAGCTGAGCCAAAGTTATAGACCATCATAGCCGGCATTCCTAAGAAGTAAATCCGCATGTAAAGTACAGCCTGATCCAGAACATTATTAGGTGTTCCCATAAGATGAAGGAGAGGGCCCGCTGTACAGAAGCCAAGAAGGATCAGAAAGAGGCCGCTGATAAGGCTGGTGGTGACAGCAGTATGAACCGTTTCACTTACATCCTGGGTTTTCTGTCCGCCGTAATATGTTCCAACCAGAACATTCACTCCTACCGACAGTCCAACGAACACATTGATCAGCAGATTAATCAGGGAGGAGGTTGATCCCACAGCGGCCAGCGCTTCGCTTCCGGCAAATCGCCCTACCACAATGATATCTGCCGCATTGAAGAGAAGCTGGAGAATGCCTGACAGCATTAATGGTATGGTGAAGATAAGAATTTTTCCCAGCAGTGGTCCGCTGCACATGTCCATCTCATATGATTGTTTCATCTTAAGTAAAACCCCCCTGAACATTCATTGTCTGAGCCCTGACAGGCTTTTTCATGAGTTTCAGTGTAGCATAAGGGATTCACTTTTACAATGGTTTTTAATTTTGGAAGTTTTTGAGAAAAGTTCTTGACAATCAGCTTGACAATTAGATAGAGATTGGGTAGAATGTAGCAAGTGGTAAGGGAGTAGTTGACATGCCTATCCGGCTTTATTTTAAATAATGAGACTTATCTATGGCAGGCTGCGCCATAGATGGGTCTTTTTTATGCGCTCCCCCATATATTAAACCAATACCAGGGAGGAATTGTTATGTCATTAACCGAGTTATTTCTGATTGCTGTGGGCTTGTCCATGGATGCCTTTGCGGTAGCTGTCTGTAAAGGTCTGGCCATGCCCAGGATGAGCTGGAAGGGCGCCTGCATTGTAGGTCTTTATTTTGGAGGCTTTCAGGCTGCCATGCCTTTCGCAGGATATTTTCTCGGTTCTAGTCTGAGCCAGGGCATTGGGGTATATGATCACTGGATTGCATTTATTCTTCTGGTAATAATTGGGGGGAATATGATAAAGGAATCCTTAAGCCATGAGGAGGAATGCACCACCAGCGCCCTGGATGTGAAACATATGATGCCCCTGGCTGTGGCTACCAGTATTGACGCCCTGGCTGTAGGGGTTACCTTTTCCTTCTTAAATGTGAAGATTCTGCCTGCTGTATCCTTCATCGGAGGTGTGACCTTCCTCCTGTCTCTTTTGGGCGTTAAGGTGGGAAATGCCTTCGGAAGCAGGTACAAGTCTAAGGCAGAGTTAGCTGGAGGTGTGATCCTGATTCTTATGGGAGGGAAGATCCTGTTTGAGCATCTGGGATTTTTATCTTAACCCTTTTTATATTGTGTAATCCTGCTGTTCAGGCAGACGGTGCTGTTCCCTGTATTCCTTGGGGGATACACCGTATTCTTTTTTAAAGGCACGAAAAAAGCTGGTGTAGTCCTTAAACCCATACTGATGATATACATGGCTTATGGGCTGGTCTGAGAGAATGGCATTTTTGCTGGCATGAAGGCGTTTTTTTGAAATATACTGGTGGAGAGAAATTCCCATATTGTCTTTGAATATATGGGAGATATGGTATTTGCTTACGTAGAAAAAAGCAGAAAGTCTGTCCAGACTTAAATCCTCCTCCAGATGCTGGTTGATGTAATCGCAGATATTCAGGTATAATACATTTTCATAGACAGCAGACTTCTGGTGAAGACTGTTGTAAAGGAGACGATTCACATAGACGAGAAAGGAGATGGCAGAAAGCTCTGAGGTAAGCTGGTGGAAGGGACGTTCGCTTCCCGCCTCTTCGATGAGTTCCATCAGTTTTCCCTGAACCTCCTGAGCAGTAACGTAGTCCATGTGCAGGCGATAGGCCTGATGGCTGTCAGCGTAGTCGAACCCGTAGGTCAGGTCAGGGTTCCACTGATGAAGTCTGGCATAATAGGATTGCTCCAGCCAAAAGACAAAACGGCGGTAGGGCTTGTGGAAGGACAAAAATTCAGGGTAGTGGGGAAGGCCGGGAGGAATCAGAAGGCAGTCCCCATATTCTAATTTGTAACCTTTTTCTCCAATGTGGTATTGAACGTCTCCTTCCAGGAAAAAATAAAACTCGTAGTAGTTATGTGCATGAGCCTCTACAGATGTCAGAGTTGTATCTCTGTAATAGAACAGCTCAAAATCAGAGGACTGCATATACTGTCTTGTATTAAAATCGGTGGACAGTTTTTTTTTCACTGGAAGGACCTCCTTTTGGAATTACTAAACTAATCTTAGCACGAAACAACAACATTTGCAATATGCACAACAAGTATCACTATGGACGAAGCCGCCTATTCTGTTATAATGAAATTAAGTTTAGAGAGGCTCATAGCAAGGAGGAGTTACACATGAAATTATCATTTAGATGGTATGGAGAAGATGACAAAGTGACCTTGGAGAATATTCGCCAGATTCCAGGCATGCAGTCTATTGTTACAGCAATCTACGATGTGCCTGTAGGAGAGGTTTGGAGCCGGGAGAGCATTGCCAAACTGAAAAAGCAGGTGGAGGATGCAGGCTTGGGCTTTGATGTAATTGAGTCCATTCCGGTTCACGAGGATATTAAGTTAGGAAAGCCAGCCAGAGACAAATACATTGAAAACTACTGTGAGAATGTACGCCGTGTGGCTGAGGCAGGAATTAAATGTATTTGCTATAATTTTATGCCTGTTTTCGACTGGACAAGAACTCAGCTTGACCATGTGCTGGAAGATGGTTCCACCTCTCTTGTATACTATCAGGAGCAGGTAGATGCAGTGAATCCAATGAACAGTGACAGTGACTTAACCCTTCCGGGCTGGGATTCCAGTTACACCAGAGATGGCTTGAAGGCAGTAGTGGAAGAGTATCACAAGCTTACCGAAGAAATGCTGTGGGATAATGTAAAATATTTCCTGGAGCGTGTGATTCCAGTAGCAGCAGAGTGCGATGTGAATATGGCCATCCATGAGGATGATCCATGCTGGAGCATTTTCGGACTTCCAAGAATTATCACTTGTGAGGAGAATCTGGATAAGTTTTTAAAGCTGGTAGACGACAAGCACAACGGTATTACTCTGTGCACCGGTTCTCTGGGATGCTCTGCTAAAAATGATGTGGTAAGGTTAGCTGCAAAGTATGCGGCCATGGGAAGAATTCATTTTGCGCATATGAGAAATGTGGCTGTATTAGAGAATGGCTTTGAGGAGAGAGCTCATCTGTCCTCCTGTGGTTCTCTGGATATGTTTGGCATTGTTAAGGCTCTTGTTGACAATGGCTTTGAGGGCTATGTAAGACCGGATCACGGACGTATGATCTGGGGTGAGACAGGGCGTGCAGGCTATGGTCTCTATGACAGAGCCTTAGGCGCAACCTATTTAAACGGTCTTTTCGAGGCAGTGGAAAAGATGAGCAGGTAATCAGCAAATAAGATAGAACAGGACAAAGGATCAGAGGGCTTGCCATCTGATCCTTTTGTTAAATCCCACCTGGACAGGTGTGGGATTCAGGGAGGAGATTATGGTATTTGGAACGGATCTAACAGGAAAGATGGCAGTCATTACAGGGGCGGGAGGCGTTCTATGCAGCATGTTCGCCAGAATCCTGGCGAAAGCCGGAGCATCGGTAGCTCTTTTAGATATTAATCTGGAGGCAGCCCGCCTGGTAGCAGAGGAGATTTGTTCAGAAGGAGGGGAAGCCCTGGCCTATGAGGTGGATGTAATGGACAAGGAATTTCTGGAACGTGTCCATGCCAGAGTTCTTGCAGAGCTGGGGCCTTGTGACATTCTCATCAATGGCGCAGGGGGCAATCAGGCATGTGCCAATACCTCCAAAGAATCCTTTGAGATGGGAGATATTGAGGCAGATGTGGTGAGTTTTTTCGATTTGGAGTATAAAGGGATTCAGTCGGTTCTGGATCTGAATTTCCTGGGAAGCTTTCTTACCAGCCAGGTCTTTGCCAAGGATATGGTAGGACGGGAAGGATGCAGTATTTTAAACATTTCTTCTGCCAGCGCAGTCCGCCCTCTGACCAGGATCCCTGTATACAGCGGTGCAGTGGCAGCACTGAGCAATTTCACCAAGTGGCTGGCAGTCCATTTTGCCAAGGCAGGAATCCGGGTGAATGCCATTGCTCCTGGTTTTTTTGTGACCAACCAGAATGAAGGCCTTTTGTATGAAGAGGAGAATATTCCATCTACCAGGGCGGCCAACGTTCTCTCTGCAACGCCTATGGCCCGTTTTGGCCGCCCGGAGGAGCTTACAGGAGCGCTGCTGTTCCTTCTAAACAAGGAGGCTTCCAGCTTTATCACAGGCATCATTCTCCCTGTAGATGGGGGCTTTACAGCTGCTGCCGGAGTTTGATCTCCCTTTTTCTTTATTTTTCCTGTTCTCTGGATATATATTTGGGCAGCCCATTTTCTTTTATATGGTCTATTTCTCCCTGAAGCAGGGGCATTGCGTACTCCTGAAATTCTGGAAGAATATCCCTGTGATTTTCTGCAATCCACTGGACTGGAAACTTTTTTTCTTTATTACATACATTCCCAACAGGGGTAAGCCCATATTCTAATTCATAGATCTCTTTGTTCTGACGGGTAAAGATAACCATTTTTCCGGTTTCACCTGCGATTCCTGCTTTCACAGCAGTTTGTCCTGCCATGACGGCTTCCTCCACATCCTCCTTGGAAGCTAACAGTCCGCTGCACCTTTGATTTACATTTAATTCCACTGAACGTACTTTGATGGAAAGCTGGCTGCGCACATACTGCTCCAGCAGCTTTCCACATCCTGAAAGAGCTTTATGCCCGAAGGTATCCACCTGAGCCTCACTTGAAAATTCACAGATCAGCTTCCCGGACTTGTCCTGTATTCCTTCTGATACACAGACCACTACGTTGGGCTGTTTTGCCAGAGCTTCCTTGAGATCCTTTAAAAAATGATCCATGTCAAAAGGAACCTCAGGCATATAAATCAGAAGAGGATTATCTCCTGGAAAACGCCTTGCCAGACAGCTGGCAGCTGTGATCCAGCCTGCATGCCTGCCCATCAGCTCTACAATGGTGACAGATGGTTTCTGGTAGACAGATGAGTCAAGGGAGATCTCCCTGAGGGTGGAAGCCACATATTTTGCGGCGCTTCCGTATCCTGGGGTGTGATCGGTAACTGGCAGATCGTTGTCAATGGTCTTGGGAACCCCAATGAATCTAATTTCCTCCTGATGAAGGGCTGCGAAGCGTGACAGCTTGTCCACTGTGTCCATGGAGTCGTTGCCTCCAATGTAAAGGCAAATCCCAATCTTTAAAGCTTTAAATCGTTGAAAAAGAAGGGGATACACCGGATCCTCCAGATTCTCTGGCAGTTTAAACCGGCAGGATCCAAGGTAGGCTGCCGGCGTCTGCTTCAAAAGCTGTAACTGTTCAGAATTTAGTGTATCGAAAAGATCCATATAAGCTCCTGAGAGAAATCCCTCGATCCCATTTACCATACCATAAACAGTATGAATTACGTCAGAATGAGCCATGCTGCCGGTGATCACACCATACAGGCTGGCATTTATCACAGAGGTAGGACCGCCAGACTGGCCCACCAGAATATTTTTCTTCATAACCTTCTCCTTCTATCTTGGACTTGTGAGAGCATGTCAGAACTGTTATTGTGAGAAGCGCTCCAGGGGAGCTCTCTTGAAAGACTGCCAGGCTCGGACATACTCTAGAAGTATATAATAAATAGTGGGACAATGCAACGTACAGATGAACTTTGGATTCATCTTTCCAGATTACCCCCTTCCCAAACCCTTACTTCTATTATAAAATAATCTTAGATAAGGGGTGGTGGTTAAAGGGCTGGAAAGAGGAAGGGAAGCGCAGGTGAGAGAAATGGGAGAAGAGAGTGCAGGAAGGTCATATACACCAGGAGGGCTGCGCAGTCTGTGGCTTTCATTTTCTTTGGAGAGAAAAATGCGCTTTCTGGCTGGAACGGCTGCTGCGGTGGTGGTTTTGTCCATCGCAGCCAATGTGTTAGTCGCTGGATATGGGATGAGGGGATTTAGCTCAGTGCTGGAGAGTAACTCCAGAACATCGGCATTCTGGTCAGCCATGGACAGAGAGACCAATGCTTTTATGGATTATACCAGAGATCCTTCGGAAGAAAATGTTAGCCTGCTTCGGTCTGCCTGTGTGGGAACAGAGTCAGCAGTTGGAGCGCTGCCCTTTGACTATCGCCAAATCGGGAGAGAGCGATATGCAAAAACCTGGTCCATCCAGAATATGTATGAGAATTATGCGGGGGTCAGGGATGCCTTTTTGAAGATGGAACCGGAGGATCCCCAGTATCTGGATCAGCTCTATCGGATTTACCGGGTTCAGGAGTATCTGGGAGCCTATGGCGGGCAGCTGGAACAGATGAGTGTGGAGATGGGAAGCGAGAGGTACCAGCATCAGCAGCAGTATTTGATCCTTGTTCCTGCTGTGAGCTTTTTGTGGGGAGGAGCAGCGCTCCTTATGGTGAGATGGCTGAACCGTTCTGTTTACAGGAATATTGTGAGACCAGTGGTGGAACTGGCAGAGGATTCCAGGCGTATTGGGGAGAATGATTTTTCCGGGCCGGATATTCCTGCTGAGGGGGAGGATGAGATAGCCCAGCTGGTGAGGGCATTTTGTACCATGAAAGCCTCTACCAGCGGATATATAGCAGCACTGACAGAGAAGCATGAAGTGGAAAAGCAGCTGGATGTGGTTCGCTTACAGATGCTTAAGAACCAGATCAACCCCCATTTTCTGTTTAATACTTTAAATATGATTGCCAGTACGGCTCAGATAGAGGATGCAGCTTCCACTGAAAAGATGATCACAGCTCTTAGCCGTCTGTTCCGATATAATTTAAAGTCCACGGAGTCGGTGATGCCTCTGGAGCGTGAGTTAAAAGTGCTTCAGGATTATATGTATCTCCAACAGATGCGTTTTGGCAAGCGCCTCCGCTATCATACAGACTGTCCGGAGGAAACGCTGGAGGTGATGATTCCTTCCTTTGCCCTTCAGCCCCTGGTGGAAAATGCCATTAAGCATGGTCTTTCCTCCACCAGTCAGGGAGGAAAGATTTTTATCCGCACCTGGATGGAAGGGAGAAGGCTTCACATATCTGTGGCTGATACAGGGATAGGAATTCCAGAGGGGAGGCTCTCTGAGATACGGAGGGAACTGGTCAGAGGACAGGAGGAAAAAACCGGTGTGGGATTGGGGAATATTCACAGGCGGCTTCACGTGATGTATGAGGATGGAGAGATGGAGCTGCACAGTCAGGAGGGACAGGGAACCGTAGTCTGCCTGGCATTTACTCCAGAACGTTTAAAAGGAGGGAGGAGGTAAGCGTATGTATCGGGTATTGCTGGCAGATGACGAGCAAATAGAGAGAATGGCCCTGGCAAAACGGCTTGGGCGGCATTTTGGAGACAGCTTGGAGATCTGTGAGGCAGTTGACGGAGGAGATGCCCTGGAGGTGTTTAAGAGGGAGAGAAGTCAGATTGTGATTATGGATATTTCCATGCCTGAGATAGACGGGGCAACTGCTGCAGAGCAGATGCGAAGCCTGGATGAGGACTGTGTGATTATTTTTCTCACAGCTTATGACGACTTTACCTATGCCAAGCGAGCCATTGCCATCCGGGCGTTGGATTATCTGTTAAAGCCCTGCGAGGATGAGGAGCTGGTTGCAGTGATGGAGGAAGCTATGCGGCTTACGGACCGGAATCTGGAGTGGAAGGCGAGGGAGCTTTGGGATCGGGGGTTAAGAGAGCCAGTTCAGGAAGGCGGGAGGGAAGGTCTTATCCCAGGTTCTCAGGTGGAGACGGGGTTAGACAGAGAGGAAGGGGATGGCCGTCTGGCGCAGATAGCGGAGACCATACGGGAATTTATCCGCAATAATTATATGAAAGAGATCTCCATGCAGGATGGAGCTAGAATGATGAATTATTCGGACGCCTATTTCTGTAAGCTTTTTAAGCAGTGTTTTGATCAAAATTTTACGGCTTACCTGACCCATTTTCGTATCAATGAGGCAAAACGCCTTCTTATGGATCCTCATGCCAGCGTTAAGGAGGTGGGAATGCAGGTGGGGTATTATGATTCTAATTATTTTGCAAAAGTATTTAAACGGGTGACTGGAATCATACCTTCCGAGTTTAGAGATAGTCAAACTACACAAAATTAGAGAATGGATTTTGTGCAAAGATACGAATGAGAACAAGATCTTCTTCCTGAATGACAAAGTTTTACGGTACAAAATAAAGGCCCATGGCTATATAATTAAGAAGCTGTTAAGAACAATGTTAAATGTTTCACATTTCTGGATTATATGGCTTAAGGGCTTTTTGTTTTCCGAGGAGAGGATCTACTTTGTTTTACACAGTATGGGAAAGAGAATTTTAGTCCAGAATATTTAGGTAGGCAATGGGCGGAGCAAAGGGAGTTTCGTCACAGACAGGGAAAGGAATGGAAAAACAGTGAGAAGAATCATGAAAAAGCTGACAGCCTGTATTCTTGCAGTAGCTGTCGGGGCAAGCCTTACGGGCTGTGGTTGGATTACCTCAGGAAAGAGGATTATACGTATCTCCCATGGACAGTCAGAAACCCATCCGGAGCATATCGGTCTTTTGGCATTTAAGGAGTATGTGGAGGAACGTCTGGGGGATAAGTACGAGGTGCAGATCTTTCCAAATGAAATTCTGGGCTCTACTCAGAAGGCCATTGAGCTGACTCAGACAGGAGCCATCGACTTTGTGGTGGCAGGAACTGCTAATCTGGAGACCTTTGCAAGTGTATATGAGATATTCAGCATGCCCTACCTCTTTGATTCTGAGGATGTGTATAAGTCTGTTATGCAGAATACGGAATATATGGATCAGGTGTATGCATCTACGGATGAAGCTGGATTTCGGGTAGTGACCTGGTACAATGCAGGCACAAGAAACTTTTACGCGAAAACCCCTATTAACACACCAGATGATTTAAAGGGCAAGAAAATCAGAGTGCAGCCAAGTCCTGCCAGTGTGTCTATGGTGAATGCCTTTGGTGCGGCAGCAGCTCCCATGGGATTTGGAGAGGTTTATACAGCAATTCAGCAGGGAGTGATTGACGGAGCGGAGAATAATGAGCTGGCTCTTACAAACAATAAGCATGGAGAGGTTGCAAAGTACTATACCTATAACAAGCACCAGATGGTGCCGGATATGCTGGTTGCAAACCTGAAGTTCTTAAATGGATTAAGTCCTGAGGAATATGATATTTTCAGGGAAGCGGCAGCCATTTCCACACAGGTGGAGATGGAGGAGTGGGATAAGAGTATAGAGGAAGCTAAGAAGATAGCTGCCAATGATATGGGAGTGGAATTTGTGGAGGCAGATGTGGAGCCATTTAAGGAGAAGGTTCTTCCTCTTCATGAGAAGATGATGAAGGAGAATCCAAAGATTGTGGATCTCTACCGCTACATTCAGGAAGCAAATGAAAAAGGGAAAGGAGAACAGTAAGGATGGAAGGAATGCATAAAGTAAGGGCTGCTATTATGTCCGTACTGGGGATAGTCATTATCCTTTTATTTGGCGCTATGACGGTGATTGGCACATATCAGATTGTGACCAGATATTTTTTCAACCGTCCAAGTACTGTATCTGAGGAGCTTTTGACCTACACCTTTACATGGATGTCTCTTCTGGCATCTGCTTATGTATTTGGCAAGCGGGATCACATGCGTATGGGATTTATGGCGGATAAGCTTTACGGAAAAGGGAAACAATGCCTGGAGGTTGCCATTGATTTGCTGGCCTTTGCATTTGCAGGGATCGTGATGGTTTACGGAGGCATTTCCATTACAAAGCTGACTATGATTCAGATCACTGCATCATTACGTGTGCCCATGGGCTACATTTATGTGATTGTTCCTGTGACAGGGATACTGATTATGGTGTTCAGCCTGATGAACGCAGTTGATATGCTGGGTACAGATTTTAGTAAAAAGGAGGAGGCATAAGATGGATATTGCAGTAGCTTGTGGACTGATTATTCTGGTTCTTTTATTGGTTATGCTTTTGGCAGGGGTGCCTATTTCGGTAGCTTTGGCTGTATCCTCCATCTGTGCCATTCTTCCGGTGCTGAATACAGGAGCTTCAGTGCTCACAGGAGCCCAGCGGATCTTTTCTGGTATTTCTGTGTTTAGTTTGCTGGCAATTCCCTTTTTTATTCTGGCAGGAAATATTATGAACAAGGGCGGAATTGCCATTCGGCTGATTAATTTTGCAAAGCTTTTCACCGGACAGATTCCCGGAGCCTTGGCTCACACCAATGCAGTAGCCAATATGCTCTTTGGTGCGATCTCTGGTTCTGGTACGGCGGCTGCTTCAGCTATGGGCTCTATTATTGGGCCGATTGAGGAGGAGGAGGGGTATGACAGGGATTTTTCTGCGGCAGCCAACATTGCCACAGCTCCTACAGGCCTCCTGATTCCTCCAAGTAATGTTATGATCACCTATTCTCTGGTCAGCGGAGGAACCTCTGTTGCAGCGCTGTTTATGGCGGGGTATATTCCGGGCATTCTCTGGGGACTTGCCTGCATGGCGGTTATCTTTTATTTCGCAAAGAAGAAGGGATACCGCAGCACCCGGAGGTTCAGTTCCAGTGAGAAGCTAAAGGTGGCCTTCCAGGCTCTGCCCTGCCTGCTGATGATTGTGATTGTAATCGGCGGTATTATCAGTGGTATTTTTACAGCTACTGAGGGAAGTGTGGTGGCAGTAGTTTACAGCTTAATTTTGTCTCTGTTTTTTTATAAATCCATTAAATTTTCAGAGCTTCCCAAGATTTTTCTGGATAGTGCGGAGATGACAGGCATCATCATTTTCCTCATTGGTGTATCCAGTATTATGAGCTGGGTTATGGCTTTTACAGGGATTCCTACAGCCGTATCTGAGGCAATGCTGGGAATCAGCAACAACCGGTATGTGATTTTGTTTATTATCAATATCCTGCTGCTGATTATCGGTACTTTTATGGATATGACTCCCGCCTGCTTGATTTTCACCCCTATTTTCCTCCCGATCTGCCAGAAGCTGGGGATGAATACAGTGCATTTTGGAATTATGATGATTTTCAATCTGTGTATTGGTACCATCACTCCTCCTGTGGGAACTACCTTGTTTGTGGGAGTGAAGGTTGGAAAAACCAGAATTGAGCGTGTGATTAAACCGTTGCTTTTATACTTTGCTGCTATTTTTGCAGTGCTGATGTTAGTGTCTTATGTTCCGATTATCTCTATGTGGCTTCCAGGGCTGTTGGGGTATGTATAGGGGATGAGGAGTTAAAAGAGGAAGAAATCTGCTGCTGTGGATTTCTTCCTCTTTTTTGTAGTACTTATGCTTTCTTTTTCCCCAAATAAGCTGCTTTTACTGACTCATCTGCCAGCAGATCTTTGCCTGTACCAGTCAGAGAAATACAGCCTGTTTCCAGAACATATCCCTGGTCTGCGATTCTCAGAGCCATGTTGGCATTCTGCTCAATGAGAAGAATGGTTACCCCCTTCTTGTTGATCTCCTGGATGATCTGGAAGAGATCTTGTACAATGAGGGGAGCCAGGCCGAGAGAGGGCTCATCCATCATAAGAAGCTTTGGATGGCTCATTAAAGCTCTGGCAACAGCCAGCATCTGCTGTTCTCCGCCAGAGAGGGTACCGGCCATCTGCCAGCTTCTTTCTTTCAGTCTGGGGAACAGATGGTAAACCCATTGGATATCCTCATCCAGCGTATCTTTTCTTAAGTAGGCTCCTATTTTAATATTTTCAATTACACTCATGTCCGGGAACACCCGGCGCCCTTCTGGAACCAGCGTGATTCCTCTGGAGATAATGTCCGGTGTGTCCATTCCTGAAAGCTCCTCTCCATCAAATTGAATGGAGCCGCTGCTGGCCTTTACTAAACCGGAAATGCTCCGCAGAGTGGTACTTTTTCCGGCTCCGTTGGCTCCAACCAGAGTAACGATAGAGGCTTCCGGCACCTCAAAGCTGATTCCTTTCACGGCCTCAATTCCACCGTAATTTACTCGTAAATCCTTAATCTTCAACATGGTCGCTTACCCCCAGATATGCTTCAATTACCTTTGGATTGTTCTGGATTTCCTCTGGTGTTCCCTGGGCAATGAGTTTGCCAAAATCCAGCACATAGATACGGTCTGACAGCTGCATTACCAAATCCATGTGATGTTCAATCATGAAGATGGTAAGCTTGTAATCCTCCCGGATTTGCTTAATAAAATCAGTTAGCTCCTGGGTCTCCTGGGGATTCATGCCTGCAGCCGGTTCATCTAACAGGAGCAGGCTGGGGCCGGTAGCCAGAGCCCGGGCAATCTCCAGGCGTCGTTGCAGCCCGTAGGGCAGGGAGGAGGCTGCCTCATCCTTTAAATGAGCAAGACCCTGCATTTCAAGAAGCTCCATGGACTCTCTTCGCATCCGATTTTCCTCTGTGCGGTTCAGGCGGAGAGTGGCAGAAAATACATTTTGTTTTGCTCCCATATGCTTTGCAATTAACACATTTTCAAATACAGTTAAGTTCCCAAAAAGGCGGATATTCTGGAAGGTTCTTGCGATCCCCAGCTTGGTTATCTGATCGGGTGTTCTGCGGACGGATGTCAGGTCTGTGGGGTGGGCATCTCCTGCGTAGAGACGGCGCATTTTCCCCTGAGGCGTATCTGCCAGAATCACCTCATCCTGAAAGGAGACAGAACCAAAGGTGGGCTGGTAAATTCCTGTGACACAGTTAAAGGCCGTCGTTTTGCCGGCCCCGTTGGGGCCGATTAAGGCTACAATTTCCTGCTCATTTACATCCAGAGTAAGGCCGTTTACTGCCACCACTCCCCCAAACTGCATGGTTACCTGATCCATGTGAAGTATAGGTTTCTTCTGATTCATCATTGTTTCCCTCCCTTCCTGGAGGCAGGAGAATTATTTGCCAGTTTCTGCCATCTGTGGGGGATTCCCTTTACAAGCCGGAACAGCCCGTCCCAGGAAAATTCCCGATTCCCCATAATACCCTGGCGGTAGAACAGCACAACCACCATCAAAAGGATGGAGAAGATAACCATGCGCAGACCAGGGCCAAACAAGGGAATGGTCACTCCTCCAATCATCAGAGGCTCATCAAAGAAGCGGAGCGCCTCCCGTCCTGCGGTTACGATAAAGGAGCCAAGTATACTTCCCGTCACACTCCCGATGCCCCCAAGCACTACAATCAGGAGAATATCGTATGTAAGGGATACCTGAAAGGTTTTAGAATCAATGGAGCGCATAAACATTGCCAGCATTCCTCCTCCGATTCCAGTAAAGAAAGAGGAGATGATAAAGGAAAGCTCTTTGTATCGAAACAAGTTCAGTCCCATGGACTGTGCTGCGATTTCATCCTCCCGAATGGCTTTAAAGGTACGGCCGAAGGAGGAATGAATTAAGAGCACCATCAGGGTAATACACAGGGCTGCCAGTCCAAAGACAGCAAAGATATTTGGAAATCCCGGAATACTTTTTAAGCCGTAGGATCCATTGGTAATGGTATCGAACATAGGGGCTGCGATAAATGCACGTATGATTTCCGAAAATCCCAGGGTAGCGATGGCCAGGTAGTCACTTTTTAGACGCAGAACAGGAATTCCCATAAGCGCAGCTATGGCTGCGGCTGCCAGCCCTCCTGCAAGGAGAGCCATGGGAATGGGAAGCTCAAGATTGGCAATCACAGGGGAAACGCCGCTTACATAATACACACTCTCCCTTGCTTCCACTGGGATCGTAAGGATAGCCGTTATGTAGGCGCCGATGGCCATAAATCCAGCCTGACCCAAGGAGAACAGGCCTGTAAAACCTGTGAGCAGATTCATGGATACAGCCACAACTGCATAGATAGCGCTTCGCTCCAGGATGGAGATGGGATAGCTGTATTCAGCTGAGTTGGATTCTAAAAATGCCAGAATTCCTATCAGTATAAGAAGGGCAATGAGGGTGTATACATTGTGTTTGTTTTTTGTCAGATTCTTCATGTGTGCTACCTCATACTTTGTCAGTTGTCTTCTCACCAAACAGTCCGGTGGGACGGATGAGAAGCATAACAATTAACAGGATAAATGTAAATGCATCGCTGAAGGTGGAGTAGCCCATAGCAACCAGGGCTGTCTCTCCCAGTCCAAGAATAAATCCCCCCACCACAGCTCCGGGAATGCTGCCGATTCCTCCAAATACAGCAGCTACAAAGCATTTAAGTCCAGGGAGAGAACCGGAGAATGGGAATACAGTCATACGGTCTGTAAAATACAAAATAGATCCGATTCCTGCCAGAAGAGAGCCTGCAGTAAAGGTGAAGGTGATAATGCGATTGATCCGGATTCCCATAAGAGAGGCAGCTTCGTAGTCCTTGGATACAGCTCGCATGGCCATTCCGATTTTAGTGTGGTTGATAAGGAAGATCAGCAGATACACTAAAACCAGTGTGAGGATGGGAGTTAAGAAGGTTACAAAGGAAGCAGATAATCCATTTATATGGAAAATTCTCTTGAGAAAAGGAATTTCCGGATAGCCCTTGGGAAGTGCGGTAAACAGATAGGTGGCCAGGTTCTGCAACAGGTAGGATACACCGATGGCAGAAATCATAAGGGACATCTTGGGAGCAGTTCTTAAAGGCCGGTAGGCCACCCGCTCAATGGTAACGCCCAGAAGAATAGTTACCATAAGGGCCACAGGAATGGCAAGAAACCATGGAAGGCTGGCCATTGAAAAAATCATGAAATAACCTGCCATCATGAAAAGATCGCCGTGGGCGAAATTGATCAGGCGGAGGATGCCGTATACCAGGGTATAGCCGATGGCAATCAGTGCATAGGCGCCTCCCAGGGAAATGCCTGTCAGACATTGCTGAAGAAATGTTGTTAAACTCATAAGAGTCTTCCTCCTGTTTTGGGATAATGAAATAGTCAGGCCGCAGGCAAATTCATTCTTCCGCCTGCGGCCGATGATGTTTATGTAGGTGTCTGTGCGGGTCAGCTCTGAGGAGCTTCCACAGAGGTAGTGGTGAGGAACTGGAACTTGCCATCCTTAACTGTCTTAATGAACGCAATATCTTTGTTGGCATCTCCTGTCTCATTAAAGGAAATATTTCCCGTGACTCCCTCAAGCTGAACCTTGGCCAGAGCATCACGAATGGCGGAAGGGTCGGCAGAGCCTGCATCTTCGATGGCTTTCAGGGCAGTCAGATAGGCGTCATAGCCAAGGGCAGAGACAGCCGGTATGATGTCCTCCTGCTTCTCTTTTACAAGATATTCCTTAAAGCCCTTGATAAAAGCGGCAGCTTCCTCATTGGCCGGTTCTGCCTCATCAAAGAAGGTGGAAAAGACGATTCCTTCAGCATCAGCACCTGTATTCTCAATAATGGTAGCATTCTCCCAGGTGTCCCCTGCTGCAATGGTGGCTGTGATGCCCAGCTCCTTGGCCTGCCTGATAATCAGAGGAGCCGTTGTAATGGAAGAGGGGGCGAAGATAATATCAGGGTTGGAAGCCTTAATATTCGTGAGAATAGCCTTGAAATCCGTCTGGTTGGTCTGGAACTGTTCTTCGCTCACCAGGGTTCCTCCTAAGGCTGTGAAGGCCTCCTTAAAGTAGGAGCCAAGACCGGAAGAGTAGTCATCTCCCAGCTGTGTGATAAGGGCAGCACGCTTTGAACCATTCTGAAATGCGTAGTTTGCCATCACAGTACCCTGGAAGGGATCCACAAAGCTGGTACGGAAGTAATAATCATTGCCCTGTGTAACCTGAGGGTTGGTGCAGGAACAGCCGATGGCGGGAATCTTTGCATCAGCGAAAATCTGTCCTGCTGCAATGGATACGCCAGAGCCGTAGCTTCCCAGAACCACACTCACCTTCTTGCTCACCAGCTTCTGAGCTGCGTTGACAGCCTCTGTTTTGTCAGATTTGTTGTCGACCTCCACCAGTTCAACGGTGTATTCCTCTCCGCCAATGTTAACGGTTGGATGGGTCTCTCTTGCGTAACGGATTCCCAGAACCTCCTGGAAGCCGCCGCCCCCGTTTTCTCCTGTCATTGGTTCAAATACACCAATTTTGATTACCTTTTCATCTGTTTTCTTGCCGGCACATCCTGCAAGGGAGCCGGCAGCAAGACAAGCTGCCATGGTTACAGCCATTATGCTTCTGATTCTCATAGTACATTCCTCCTGGTTGGTTTTAAATCCCTAAAGACCTGAATTCCTCTTTGGTATGTTCGCATAGAAAAGACGAGTGTCCTCTAAGGGAGAACAATAAGGATATTATATCAGATCTTGCGGAAAATTCAAGAAAAATGTAGAAATACTTTATGATTTTAATCCTTTGTTTAGGGTCTTCTGGTATTTAGGAAGATGGCCAAACTGTTCCTTGTAGGCTCTGAGAAAGGTGGAATAGTTGTTAAAACCACAGGCATAGCAGGCCTCAGTGGCTTTGGAGCCGTCTCTTATCAGATCTCTGGCCTTCATAAGACGTTTCTCTATAATATAGTTCCCAATGGTGCGCCCTGTTTCCTTTTTAAAGGTGCGCATCATGTGGTAGGGGCTTATGGAGATCAGGGAGGAGAGCATCTCTATGCTAAGCTCCTCCTGCAAATGATCATTAATATAGGAAATCAGCCCTGACACCCGGTAGTCCAAAGTCCCGGTAGGCACATAGAGGGCATTGGAATCAGAGGAGAAGCGATTGAGCTGTACCAGGAATTCCAGGCATAGAAGACGGCTGTAAAGAGAACCGGCAAATTCCTTATGCTGCCGGTTCTGGGAATGCTCCAGTTTCTTTAGAAGAGACAGGAGACAGCCCTGGCGGTCTTGATCCAGGCGGAGAACCTGGGAGTGATGGTAGGCAGCAGTCTCAAAGCAGCGATCCAGGGAGGCTCCCTCCTGTGAGAATTGAGTTAGAAAATCCGGTGACAGATATAGAAGAATTCGTTCATAGGGAAGGGTATCCTTTACCTCCGGGTGATGAATCTGTCCTCTGTTTACCAGCACCATATCGTAGGGAACAAGGGGGTAGGAGCGGCCTTCCACCACGTAGCTTACATTTCCTTCCAAAAGCATGGTGATTTTCAGAAAGTCGTGGTAATGAGATGGATAAACCCCTTTCTTGTGGTCTCTTAAATGAAAGAGACGGAATGGTTCGTTTAAGTATCCTCTCTTTGGATAGCTTGGTTCAGAGCCCTGGACTTCTTTGTTCATGCTTAGCACATCCTTTCTTTCATCAATCTTTTGCATTCATGGCATACTATAAAATAGAATAGCATTATTTGCAATAAAATATAGCATAATATTTATTTTATTTCAAAATAATGACTGATAAACTTATAAAAACAGAGCAAATGAGATGGAGGTATCACAGCATGAGACTGGTAGCAGAAAAATATCACGGATTGGGAAATGACTATCTGGTATATGATCCAAATAAAAATAAAATGGAGTTGAATCCGGCCAATGTGCAGCTGATGTGCAATCGAAATTTTGGGATAGGTGCAGACGGTATTCTGGAAGGCCCTGTGATGGAACAGGGACAGATTTCTATGATTGTGTGGAATCCGGATGGAAGCATTGCAGAAAAAAGCGGAAACGGAGTCCGTATTTTTGCCAAATATCTAAAGGACAGCGGTTATGTGCAGAAGAAGGACTTTTCCATTCTCTGCCATAAGGAGGAGTCTGTGATTCATTATCTCAATGAGGAGGGAACCAGGCTTAAGGCCTCCATGGGGAAGGCCACATTCTGGAGCGACCAGGTTCCGGTGGAGGGGCCGCGCCGTGAAATCATCAATGAGACCATGGTGTTTGGCCGGATTCCTTATCCTGTCACCTGCCTGTCGGTAGGGAACCCTCACTGCGTGATCCTTATGGATGAAATTTCAAGGGGGCTGGTATGCCGCATTGGAACCTACTCTGAGAGCGCAAAGCAGTTTCCGGAGAAAATCAACACCCAGATCATCAAGGTTCTGGACAGGACACACATAGAGACTGAGGTTTACGAGCGAGGAGCAGGCTATACATTGGCTTCCGGAAGCGGCTGCTGTGCAGCTGGGGCGGCAGCCTACCGTCTGGGACTGACGGATCCGAAGATGGAGGTTAAAATGCCCGGAGGAAAGCTGGAGGTGGAAATCGGGGAGGATGGTGTGGTTTATATGACAGGAGACGTGGGCTATGTGGGAACCGTTCACCTGGGAGAACAGTTCACCCAGCAGCTTCGAGCCTTAAAGGGGGAATCGATGTAATTCCTGCTTATCCGTTGACAAAGGAAAAATCCCTGTGCTATATTTTTTACAGGCGATAATCAATGGATGAGAAGGTGTGAGGTGTCTATGAAATTTACGAAGATGCAGGGAATTGGAAACGATTATGTATATGTGAACTGTTTTGAAGAGAGGGTGGAGAATCCCGGAAGAATTTCCCGGAGGATCAGTGATCGCCATATTGGAATCGGATCGGATGGCCTGATCCTGATTTGCCCCTCAGATATCGCTGACTGTCGGATGGAGATGTACAATGCAGACGGTTCTCAGGGGATTATGTGCGGCAATGGAATTCGCTGTGTGGGAAAGTACGTGTATGATCACGGCTTAGTTCCGGAGAACCAAAGGCAGATTACAGTGGAGACTCTGGGAGGAATTAAAACGCTGGATTTGGAGCTGCAGGGTGGAAAGGTAGCTTCTGTCACGGTGGATATGGGTGAGGCTGTGATCACATCAAAGGTGCCTGAGGACATACAGGTCAATGGAGCATGGTATCAGTTTGTGGGTATTAATGTGGGAAATCCCCATGCAGTCTATTTTATGGACGAGATTGATGATCTGGATTTAGAAAAGACAGGCCCTGGCTTTGAGCTTCATCAGCGGTTTTTCCCGGATCGGGTGAACACGGAATTTATCCAGATTCTGGACAGGAGCCATATAAAGTTTCGGGTTTGGGAGAGGGGCAGCGGTGAAACGATGGCTTGCGGCACAGGAGCCACTGCCAGCGTGATGGCGGCTATTCTTATGGGATATGTGGAGAATGAGGTGGAGGTGGCTCTCAGAGGGGGGAATCTGATGATTCGCCTGGATCCGGCCACAGGTCATCTTTTTATGACAGGGCCTGCAAAGGAAGTGTTTCAGGGGATGATTGATATTCAGGAAGAGGAATAGGGGAGAGTTGGACGAAATTTCAGGGGTTGGAGTGGCAACTTTCATCTTTCTTTTACATATGGTATAAGGTAAAGACATATGTGAAGGAGAGTCTGATATGGCAGACCTTAAACGAGTAATGATAGATGCCGGTCACGGCGGTGAGGAGCCTGGGGCTATCTTTAACGGACGCAGGGAGAAGGATGATACTCTGCGTCTGGCTCTTGAAGTGGGGCGTATATTGGAAAATAACGGGGTAGATGTGGTTTATACAAGAACCACAGATGTGTTTGACACACCCCTGGAAAAAGCACAGATGGCAAATCAGTCAGGGGCAGATTATTTTGTGTCTATCCACCGGAATGCTATGCCTATACCTGGAACAGGAAGTGGAGCAACCACTCTGGTGTATGAAAACGCAGGTGTTCCAGCCATGCTGGCAGAAAATATACAGAGAAATCTGGTGAATGTGGGCTTTGGGGATCTGGGGATACAGGAGCGACCGGGACTGATTGTCCTTAGAAGAACCCAGATGCCGGCTGTGCTGGTGGAGGCAGGGTTTATTGATAACCCCGCAGACAACCGGTTTTTTGACCAGAATTTTCAGGCGATAGCCCAGGCCATAGCAGATGGAGTCCTTACCACCATCCGCCGGCAAGAGGAGCAGAGGCCGGAGTATTATCAGGTGCAGGTGGGAGCATTCCGAAACAGGATGCCTGGGGACCGTCTGCTAAAGGAGCTTCAGGATAAGGGCTTGCCTGCTTTTATCGTTTATGATGACGGCCTGTATAAAGTAAGGGTAGGGGCATTTCTCAATATGGATCATGGAGTTCAGATGGAGCGGACCCTGCGCAACCTTGGGTATCCCACGGTACTGGTTCGGGAGCGGGCTGTTTATTAAGAGATAAGGAGAGATTGAGAAAAGGGGGGAACGGTATATGCTGTGCCCTCCTTTTCTCAGTGTCCCCCATTGTGATGCTTTAATTTCCTGTTGCAAACCACTACATTTAGTGGTAAAATTCTATACTGTTGCACAAGAGACAGAGTTTGGATCATGTGGAAGGAGTATGTGGGGTATGAAAATTATTAAGAGAAATGGTGCAGAGGAAGAATTTGATATCCAAAAGATTATTGTGGCTATATCCAAGGCCAACCAGGCATCTGATAAAAATCAGCTGAGTGGGGAGCGGATTCAGGAGATTGCAGATTATGTGGAGTATAAGTGCGAAAAGCGAAACAGGGCAGTATCTGTGGAGGAGATCCAGGATATGGTGGAGAATCAGATTATGGCTACCGGAGCCTTTGATTTGGCAAAGGACTATGTGCGCTACCGCTATCAGCGTTCTCTCATCCGCAAAGCGAATACCACAGACAACCGTATTCTTTCATTGATTGAGTGCAACAATGAGGATATAAAACAGGAAAATTCCAACAAAAACCCTACGGTGAACAGCGTTCAGCGTGATTATATGGCAGGTGAGGTGAGCAAGGATTTAACAAAACGCCTTTTACTGCCCCAGGATATTGTGGAGGCGGACCAGGAAGGGATCATTCATTTTCATGATTCAGATTATTATGCTCAGCATATGCATAACTGTGATCTGGTCAATCTGGAGGATATGCTTCAGAATGGAACGGTTATCAGTGAAACCAGGATTGAGAAGCCTCACAGCTTTTCTACCGCCTGCAACATTGCCACTCAGATTATTGCTCAGGTGGCCAGCAACCAGTATGGGGGACAGAGTATCAGCCTGGCTCATCTGGCTCCTTTTGTGGAGGTGTCCAGAAAGAAAATCCGAGGTGAGGTGCTGGAAGAGGTGAAGGTATTTGGATGCACCCCTTCTCAGGAGATTGTGGATCAGGTGGTGGAGACCAGACTCCGCAAGGAGGTAATCAAGGGCGTTCAGACGATCCAATATCAGGTGATTACATTGATGACTACCAATGGACAGGCACCCTTTCTTACGGTATTTATGTATCTGAATGAGGCGAAGAGCCAGCAGGAGAAAAAGGATCTGGCCATGATCATTGAGGAAACCTTAAAGCAGCGCTGCCAGGGAGTGAAGAATGAGGCGGGAGTCTGGATTACACCAGCATTTCCCAAATTGATTTATGTGCTGGAGGAGGACAATGTAGATGAGGGTACAGAGTACTATTACCTGACCCGGCTGGCTGCCGGATGCACAGCCAGGCGTCTGGTTCCTGACTATATTTCTGAGAAAAAGATGATGGAGTTAAAGGAGGGAAACTGCTTCCCTGTGATGGGGTGCCGCAGCGCCTTAAGCCCATGGAAGGATCAGGAGGGACGGTACCAGTTCTACGGTCGGTTTAACCAGGGGGTGGTGACTATTAATCTGGTGGATGTGGCTTTGTCGTCGGGAGGGGATAAGGAGAACTTCTGGAAGATATTTGACCAGCGTTTAGAGCTGTGTTACCGGGCATTAATGTGCAGACACAACCGTCTGGCAGGTACTTTTTCCGACGCTGCCCCTATTCTCTGGCAGAATGGAGCATTGGCGAGGCTTAAGAAGGGGGAGACCATTGATAAGCTTCTCTATGGAGGCTACTCTACCATTTCCCTGGGGTATGCAGGACTTTATGAGTGTGTAAAGTATATGACAGGAAAGTCTCACACGGATCCTCAGGCTACGCCCTTCGCCCTGGAGGTGATGGAGTACATGAACAAGACCTGCAACCGATGGACGGAGGAGACAAATATAGCGTTCAGCATCTATGGATCCCCCATTGAGAGCACTACCTACAAGTTTGCAAAATGTCTCCAGAAGCGGTTTGGGATAGTGAAGGGAATTACAGACAGAAGCTATATTACCAACAGCTACCATGTGAATGTGTCAGAGGAGATCGATGCATTTACCAAGCTGAAATTTGAGTCGCAGTTTCAGGCTCTGTCCACAGGGGGAGCTATCAGCTATGTGGAGGTGCCCAATATGCAGGGAAATCTTCCTGCTGTTTTGCAGCTGATCCGGTATATCTATGACAATATTATGTATGCAGAGCTGAACACGAAAAGTGATTTTTGTCAGGAATGCGGCTTTGATGGGGAGATTAAGATCCTGGCGGATCAGGGAGGCAAGCTGGTGTGGGAGTGTCCCAAATGCGGCAACAGAGATGAGAGTAAGCTCAATGTAGCCCGCAGAACCTGTGGCTATATTGGAACTCAGTTTTGGAATCAGGGCAGAACCCAGGAGATCAAGGAAAGGGTGCTTCATTTATAAGATGAATTATGGGACGATTAAGAAGTATGACATAGCAAATGGAGAGGGTGTGAGAGTTTCCCTGTTTGTATCAGGGTGTACTCACAGGTGCAGGAATTGCTTTAATCAGGAGGCCTGGGATTTCGGATATGGACAGCCCTTTACCGGGGAGACGGAGGAGGAAATTCTTAAGGCGTTGGAACCTGATTATATCAAAGGACTCTCCCTTCTGGGAGGAGAGCCCTTTGAGCCGGAGAATCAAAGAGAGCTGGTGAAGCTTGTAAAAAGGGTAAAGGAGAGGTATTCAGAGAAGGATATCTGGTGTTATACAGGCTATACCCTGGAGAAAGATCTTCTGAGGGAGGGCAGAGTCAGATGCCAGGTGACCCATGAGCTTTTGTCTTTGATGGATGTGCTGGTAGATGGAGCCTTTGTGGAGGAGCTTAAGGATATCAGCCTTCCCTTTCGGGGCTCCTCCAATCAGCGGATTCTGGATGTGAAAGAATCTCTGTCAGCAGGGCAGGGCGTATTAAGAAGATTGATGTGATTTTTTCCGGTGGACTGACATAGAAGAGGGGGAAGGGGATTATATTATTAGTGATAAGAAATCATGAGGTATGATATGGCAACTAATCCAGAACGGACGTCCAGTGGGCTGTTGCAGATAAATGTAATCAATATCCAGAACAACTTCCCCATTGAAAATGCCAGAGTCACAATTAGCTACAAGGGAGAGCCCACACGGGCGATTGAGGAGGTTCAGACCAACAGCTCAGGGCAGACCCGGCAGGTAACGCTGCCGGCTCCCCCTGTGGAGTATAGCCTGAAGCCAAGTATCCTGCAGCCCTACTCAGAGTACAACCTGACAGTTGAGGCAGATGGATTTCAACCTATGGAGGTATCCGGAACAGAAATACTGGCAGATTCCACTGCTATCCAGCCGGTGGCCATGACCCCCGCAGGAGGGGGGAGGCCCCCGGAGGATCCGGTGGTGATTCCGGACCACACTCTTTATGGAGATTACCCACCTAAGATTGCAGAGGCAGAGATCAAACCGGTCAACGAGAGCGGAGAGATTGTTCTCAGCCGTGTGGTGGTGCCTCAGACGGTGGTTGTCCACGATGGTGCTCCCACAGATGGGACGGCCAGGGACTACTATGTGCCGTACAGAGATTATATTAAAAATGTAGCTTCCAGTGAAATCTACTCTACCTGGCCCCGGTCTACCATTACTGCCAATGTCCTTGCCATTATGTCCTTTACCCTGAACCGGGTTTATACAGAGTGGTACAGGAACCAGGGATATGATTTTACCATTACTTCCTCCACCGCCTTTGACCACAAGTGGATTTATGGAAGAAACATCTTTGAAAGTATTTCTCTGGTGGTAGATGAGATATTTGACAACTATTTATCACGTCCCGGTGTGCGTCAGCCTATTTTGACCCAGTATTGTGACGGCAGACAGGTGCAATGTCCCAACTGGATGACACAGTGGGGATCCTGCAATCTGGGAGAGCAGGGCTACAGTCCCATCGAGATTCTCCGAAATTTCTATGGGGACAGTATCTACGTAAATACGGCAGAGCAGATATCAGGAATTCCTGCATCCTGGCCGGGCAACGATCTGACGGTGGGAAGTACCGGGGATAAGGTTCGTCAGATGCAGGAGCAGCTGGATCTGATTGCTACCGTCTACACTGCCATTCCCAGAGTGACGCCTGATGGGATTTACGGACAGAGGACAGCAGAGGCAGTAAGAGAATTTCAGTCTATTTTCGGCCTGCCCCAAACAGGGGTGGTAGATTTTGCCACCTGGTACAGAATTTCCCATGTGTATGTGGGAATTTCCAGAATTGCAGAACTGGTATAAATGAGCAAACACAAGGAAGAAAAAGCACATATGTCATCCTTTCCAGTAAAGGGCATATGTGTTTTTTTGTGGCAATACGTATGCTTCCTCACAGATAAGCTGTTTACACTACCATTGTTCACTAAAAAAACGAGAATACAGAAAAAAATTTAGCACCTAAAACTATTGAATAATAAGATGAAATAAAGTATAATCTTTACAATTTGGGCTGAAATCAGAAGGATGGATTAGGCACAAAGGGCTCCATAAAAACTACATGAGAAAGGACAGGTACCCCCATATGAACGCATATCTCATACTGGAAGATGGAACTGTATTGACCGGAACAAGTATTGGTTCAACCCGTGAAGTAATCAGTGAAATCGTATTTAACACCTCAATGACCGGTTATCTGGAAGTGCTCACTGACCCCTCCTATGCAGGACAGGCAGTTGTGATGACGTATCCCCTCATTGGCAACTATGGAATTTGCCATGAGGATATGGAGTCAGCAAAGCCCTGGCCGGACGGCTATATTGTTAGAGAACTATCAAGGATCCCCAGCAACTTCCGTAGCGAGGATACCATTCAGAACTTCTTAAAAACCCATGACATTCCGGGTATCTGCGGTATCGATACAAGAGCCCTTACTAAAATCTTAAGAGAAAAAGGCACCATGAACGGTATGATTACTACAAAGGAATATACCGATTTAAGTGAGCCTGTAAACCGTATCAAGTCCTACTCTGTGGCCGGAGTGGTATTAAAAACCACCACCAGAGAGAAATTTGTGCTGCCTGGAGATGGAAAGAGGGTAGCCCTTATGGACTATGGAGCAAAGATGAATATCGCCCGCTCCCTTAATGAACGGGGCTGTCAGGTTACTGTCTATCCGGCCAACACTCCTGCTGAGGAGGTTCTGGCAGCTCAGCCGGATGGAATTATGCTCAGCAATGGACCGGGAGACCCAAAAGAAAATACAGCCATCATAGAAGAGATCAAAGGACTGTATGCCTCTGACATTCCCATTTTTGCAATTTGTCTGGGACATCAGCTGATGGCTCTGGCCAATGGTATGGATACTTATAAGTTAAAATATGGACATAGAGGAGGCAACCATCCGGTGAAGGATCTGGAAACCGGGAGGGTGTATATTTCCTCACAGAATCACGGCTATGTAGTAGATATGGATAAGGTGAATCCAGAGGTGGCAGAGCCCGCATTTGTCAATGTAAATGACGGAACCAACGAAGGACTTAAGTACAAAGGAAAGAATATTTTCACGGTACAGTACCATCCGGAGGCCTGCCCGGGCCCCCTGGATTCCGGATACCTGTTTGACCGTTTCCTTAACATGATGGAGGTAAATGACTGATGCCAAAGAATCCCGATATAAAAAAAGTGCTGGTACTTGGCTCCGGCCCCATTGTCATTGGGCAGGCTGCGGAGTTTGACTACGCAGGTACTCAGGCCTGCCGCTCCCTAAAGGAGGAGGGGATTGAGGTGGTTCTCCTAAACTCCAACCCTGCTACCATTATGACAGATAAGGACATAGCCCACAAAGTATACATCGAGCCTTTGACTGTGGAAGTGGTGGAGCAGTTAATCTTAAAAGAGAAGCCTGACAGCATCCTGCCGACTCTGGGAGGTCAGGCCGGACTTAATTTAGCCATGGAGCTGGAAGATGCAGGGTTTCTAAAAGAGCACAAGGTGCGTCTGATAGGAACCACCGCTCTGACCATCAAGAAGGCAGAGGATCGTGAGCTGTTTAAGGAGACGATGGAAAAAATCGGCGAGCCGGTTGCATCCTCTGCCATTGTAGAGGAGGTAGAGCATGGTCTTCAGGCCGCAGAACAGATCGGCTACCCGGTGGTTCTCCGCCCTGCCTACACCCTGGGAGGTTCTGGGGGAGGAATCGCCCATAATTCTCAGGAGTGTGCTGAGATTTTGGAAAATGGACTCCGCCTTTCCCGTGTGGGTCAGGTTCTGGTAGAAAGGTGTATTGCAGGCTGGAAGGAAATTGAATATGAGGTAATGCGGGATGGGGCTGGAAATGTGATTACAGTCTGCAACATGGAGAATCTGGATCCTGTGGGGGTTCACACAGGAGACAGTATCGTGGTGGCTCCCTCTCAGACCCTGGGAGATAAAGAGTATCAGATGCTTCGCACCTCCGCTTTGAACATTATCAGCGAGCTGGGTATCACTGGGGGCTGCAATGTGCAGTATGCCCTGCACCCTGAGAGCTTTGAGTACTGTGTGATTGAGGTGAATCCCAGGGTAAGCCGTTCCTCTGCCCTTGCTTCCAAAGCCACAGGCTATCCCATTGCCAAGGTTGCAGCCAAGATTGCCCTGGGCTATACCCTGGATGAAATTAAAAATGCAGTGACAAAGAAGACCTATGCATGCTTTGAGCCTATGCTGGATTACTGCGTGGTTAAGATGCCAAGACTTCCCTTTGATAAGTTTATCAGCGCTAAGAGAAGCCTTGGAACCCAGATGAAAGCCACAGGAGAGGTTATGAGCATCTGCACCAGCTTTGAAGGAGGACTGATGAAGGCCATTCGCTCTCTGGAACAGCATGTGGACTGCCTTATGTCCTATGACTTTAGCGGCTGCTCAGACAGTCAGCTGCTGGAACAGCTGGAAATCGTGGATGATATGAGAATCTGGAGAATCGCTGAGGCTCTTCGCCGGGGGATTTCCTACGAGAGCATCCACAGCATCACTCTGATTGATCCGTGGTTTATTGATAAGCTGGCAATCTTGGTGGAGATGGAGCATGAGCTTAGGGAAGTGGGAGAGGGTAAGGCATTTCTCACCCCCAAATTGCTGGCAGAGGCCAAGAGAATTGAATTTCCGGACAGGGTAATCGGAAGGCTGACAGGGCTTTCAGAGAAGGAGATAAAGAAGCTGCGCCATGAGCACAATATTCGGGCAGCCTATAAGATGGTAGATACCTGCGCCGCTGAGTTTGCGGCAGAGACTCCCTACTACTACTCCTGTTTTGGAAGCTTCAACGAGGCAGTGGAAACCAGGGGACACAAAAAGGTTCTGGTTCTTGGTTCCGGCCCCATTCGAATTGGACAGGGAATTGAGTTTGACTTCTGTTCTGTTCACAGCACCTGGACCTTCAGAAAGGAAGGCTATGAGACGATTATTGTGAACAATAATCCGGAGACAGTAAGCACCGATTTTGATATTGCAGACAAACTGTATTTTGAACCCCTGACGCCTGAGGATGTGGAGCGTATTGTGGATGTGGAGAAACCGGACGGTGCTGTGGTGCAGTTTGGCGGACAGACAGCCATCAAGCTAACCCGGGCTCTGATGGAAATGGGAGTTCCCATTCTGGGAACGGCGGCAGAGGATGTGGATAGAGCAGAGGACAGAGAGCGTTTTGACGCAATTTTAGAGGAGTGTGGGATTTTGCGGCCTGCCGGACATACAGTATTCACTGCTGAGGAAGGGAAAGCAGCTGCCAGAGAGCTGGGATATCCGGTGCTTGTAAGACCTTCCTATGTACTGGGAGGTCAGGGAATGCAGATTGCCATCAGCGATCAGGATATAGATGAATTTATGGGAATCATCAATCAGATTGCCCAGGATCATCCCATCCTGGTGGATAAGTACATTATGGGCAAGGAGATCGAGGTGGATGCCATCTGTGATGGAAGAGATATTCTGATTCCGGGTATTATGGAGCATATAGAGCGCACCGGGGTTCACTCAGGAGACAGCATTTCTGTGTATCCTGCTCAGAATATGAGTCAGGAAACCATTCAAACCATTGTGGACTACACGGAGAAGCTGGCCAGAGCCCTTCACGTAAAGGGTATGATCAACATTCAGTTCATTGTGGATGGAACGGATGTGTATATGATTGAGGTAAACCCCCGATCCTCGCGAACAGTCCCCTACATCAGCAAGGTGACAGGCATCCCCATTGTTCCCCTGGCAACACAGATTATCTGTGGGCATACCATCCGGGAGCTGGGCTATCAGCCGGGACTTCAGCCTGTGGCAGACCACATTGCCATTAAAATGCCGGTGTTTTCTTTTGAGAAGATAAGAGGAGCAGATATCAGCCTTGGGCCTGAGATGAAATCCACAGGGGAATGCCTGGGGATCGGAACAACGTTTCATGAGGCTCTCTACAAAGCCTTTGAGGGAGCCGGCATCCGTCTTCCCAAACACAAGAAGATGATTATGTCGGTTCGTCACAGCGATCAGGAGGAGTCGGTGGAGATCGCCCGCAGGTTTGCAGCAGTTGGATATCAGATATTTGCAACAAGGGGTACGGCCAGAACCTTGAACCAGAACGGGGTGAAGGCATATGAAATTCGAAAGCTGGAGCAGGAGTCTCCTAATATTCTGGATCTGGTATTAGGTCATCAGATTGATTTGATTATAGATATTCCGGCCCAGGGAGCAGAGAGAAGCCGTGATGGATTTATGATTCGGAGAAATGCTATCGAAACAGGGGTACATGTGCTCACCTCTCTGGATACAGCCAGGGCATTGGTTACCAGTCTGGAACACAGGGCCAGAGAACTGACCCTGATTGACATTGGACTTATTGGATAATGGTTCCGGCAGTGCCCTTTAAGCTGTCCCTGGCTTTGTCCAGAGCAGTGATAATGGCCTGCCGCCCCTTGCCTTTTTCAAGAAAATCCACAGCTGCACAGATTTTTGGAAGCATGGAGGCGAATTCAAACTGTCCCTGACTCATATATTCCTTAGCTTGCCGGATGGTCATGGAGGGGATGGGCTGCTCCCTAGGGGTTCCATAGTTCAGGGTGACATGCTCCACACCGGTGAGAATCATCATCACGTCTGCATCAAGTTCCTTTGCCAGAAGGCCGGCTGCCAGATCCTTCTCAATAATGGCACTGGCTCCCCTCAGGTGGCAGCCTTGCTCCATCACAGGAATGCCGCCGCCTCCGCAGGCGATCACAATCTGATCAGCATCCATAAGAGCCCGGATGGCGTCTATCTCGACGATAGCCACTGGATGGGGGGCGGCTACGATTCTTTTGTATCCTCCGGGAACCTCTGTTACATGGTTGCCCTTATCCTCCTCCTCTTTTGCATCAGAGGGGGTCATAACACGGCCTATGAGCTTTACAGGGGTGTAAAAGGCTTCGTCGTAAGGATCCACAGTGACCTGTGTGAGAATGGTGCTTACAGGTTTATAAATACCTCTTTTAATCAGCTCCGCCCGGATCCCATTTTGCAAATCGTAGCCGATATAGCCCTGACTCATGGCAGAGCACACAGACATAGGAGCCTGGCTGTAGCCGTGATGCTGTTTGCCGAACTCGTTCATGGCGGTGTGAATCATACCCACCTGAGGAGCGTTGCTGTGCACAATGGCGATCTGCCAGCCCTCCTGAATCAAATCAGAAATAACTCTGGCAGTTCTTGCAACCGCTTCTTTCTGCTCCGGAAGATTGGTTCCCATATCCTTGTGGCCAATGGCCATTACAATGCGTTTTTTCGCCATCATTTATGCCTCCTTTATAAATTAAACCCATTATAGGGTAAACTGGAGCTAATTGCAATGAAAAGAGAAAAAAGGTGGTGGCAAAAGGCCTTCTATCATGCTATACTGTCATGAGAATACTTAGAAGGGCTGACACATACACCAGATAAAGGCGGTATTTATATGAAGGATGGCAGAAGGCTGCTGCCTGAAGGGTGGCAGATACGGATTCTGATGGTCACAGGAGGGGCTTTGGCAGGCAATCTTCTTTTGAGCAGGATTCCCTGGTCAGACCGGATCCTCTCTTCCTATGAGAGCTCTGTGAGCATGGAAGGAACAGAGCCGGTATCTTATCTCCTTACAACCCTTTTGCTGGCTCCTGTGGTGGAGGAAGGAATCTTCCGGCTGTTTCTGTTTGACCGGATCCTGAGAGGAAGAATGGGTTTTTTTGGAGCCGCAGTTCTGTCCTCTCTGGCATTTGGGATGTACCATGGGAATTGGATTCAGGGTGTGTATGCCTCCGGGCTTGGAATGATACTGGCCTGGGGCTATGAGTCCAGTGAACAGAAGCAGTACCAGATGGCAGTGGTGATGCATGGGGCAGCCAATCTGGCAGCTATGCTTTTAGTTAGATAAGAGGAGATACTTCTCACATGAGCGGCTGTGAATGGCGGTTAAGTATTCCTAGCGAGGAGGATAAATGGTGAAATTATTATCAGTGGCAATTCCCTGCTACAATTCAGAGTCATATATGGAGCATTGTATACAGACCCTGTTGTCTGGCGGGGAGGAAGTGGAGATTATTATTGTAGACGACGGCTCTGCCAAAGACAGGACTCCGGAGATTGCAGACGAATATGCCAGAAAGTATCCTGGGATCTGTAAAGCAGTGCACCAGGAGAATGGAGGTCACGGGGAAGCGGTGAATGTAGGTTTGCGCAATGCTTCCGGTATTTTCTTTAAAGTGGTGGACAGCGATGACTGGGTGAATGAGGAGGCTTTTGCCAAAGTATTGGAAACTCTGCGCAGGTTTGTTTATGGTGAGGAACGCCTGGACATGCTGGTCAGCAACTTTGTCTATGAGAAGGAAGGAGCCAAACGCAAAAAGGTGATGAAGTACCACACTGCTTTTCCAAAAGACAGGGTATTTGGTTGGGATGATGTGAAGTTCTTTATGACCGGACAGTATCTTTTGATGCATTCGGTGATTTACCGTACAGAGCTGCTGCGCCAGTGTGGCCTGGAATTGCCGAAGCACACATTTTATGTGGATAATATTTTTGTCTTTCAGCCCCTTCCCCATGTAAAGAATATTTACTATCTGGATGTGAACTTCTACCGCTATTACATAGGCCGTGAGGATCAGTCAGTGAACGAGGCGGTGATGATTGGGCGTATCGATCAGCAGCTTCGGGTGACAAAACGGATGCTTGACTACTACAATGAAACCAAGATTACCAGCAGAAAGCTCCACGGGTACATGACTCAGTATCTGGAGATTATGATGACAGTCAGCTCTGTTCTGGCCATCAAATCAGAAACAAAGGAGAACTTAGAGAAGAAGGAAGAGCTGTGGAATTACCTGAAGAAATTAAACCTAAGGCTGTATCTGAGGCTCAGATTGGGATTTTTGGGTCAGGGCTGTAACCTTCCGGGAAAGGGAGGGAGGAAGCTGCTGATTCTGGGCTACAAGATCACTCAGAAGTTTTACGGCTTTAATTAAAAGAATTGACAGAAAGAGGCGATATAAGGGGAGTTCCCGGAGAACTGACCCTTGTATCGCCTCTTGACTTTAGTGCTGGCTCAACGCTTTCTCCCCCACCTTTTTATCCTGAGGAGAATCGTTGTATCCATACACAGCACCGTATATGAGATAGGCCATGATGATGGATCCAAGCATATCAATGACAGAGTGCTGCTTCAGAAAAATAGTGGACAGGCAGATGGAAATCATCAGGATAGCTGAGCCAATCCGAAGGAGCCGGTACTTTCTCAGTCCTTTGCTTTTAATAATGGCAATATGTGTTCCAATGGAATTGTATACGTGGATACTGGGAAACACATTGGTGGGAGTGTCCGTCTGATAGAGAGCGGCCACCATACCTGTAAATAGATTCTTCTCCGGGTTAAGAACAGGGCGGAAATCTGTTCCATTGGGGAATAATGTACATATAATCAGGCTGATGGTCATGCCTGAAAACAGAAAGCAGCACATCTTATAATAATCCTCTTTGCTGGTGAGCATAAAATAGAGAATCGCTCCTGCCACGTATAAAAACCAGAGCATGTAGGGAATAATAAAATATTCGTTAAAAGGAATAGAATCGTCTATGGCTACATGTATCACATGATAGTTGCGGGTGATGGTCCGTTCCAGATAACAGAACCAGGGAATGTAAATAAAGCCATAGGAAAGAATCCATATGTGCTTATATTGACTGAAAAATGATAAAATGTGTTTCATAGTGCCGTCCTCTTCCTCACAATAGGGAATCCATGAAAATATTACCATATGTAAATAAAATGTTAAGAATATGTTAACAATTTGAAATTATAACATAGTTAAATTAGAAATTCAAGGGAGATAAGGAAATGTTAATAAAGTTTCAGAAACCATTATAATATATGATAAAAAGCAACTTTTATTTTTAAAATTTCTATGCTATAGTATGAACCATAAAATAAGCAGGTATGAAAGGAAAGGTGGAGGTATGATTTACACCGTAACCTTTAATCCGGCTCTGGACTATGTAGTAGACGTACCTCATTTTACACTGGGAATGGTCAACCGGACGGTAAGGGAGAACCTCTTTTATGGAGGAAAGGGGATCAATGTTTCGGCATTGCTGGCAAATTTGGGGTATGAGAGCAGAGCGCTTGGATTTGTGGCAGGTTTTACAGGGGAGGCCATTGAGCAGGGAGTCAGCACGCTGGGCTTTACCTCTGATTTTATTAGAGTAGAAAAAGGGATGTCCCGCATTAATGTAAAGCTAAGATCGGATCAGGAGAGTGAGATCAATGGCATGGGGCCGGAGATCAGAGAGGAGGATCAGCGGGCATTGTTTGAGAAGCTTTCAAGGCTGGAATCTGAGGATGTTCTGGTGCTTTCCGGCAGTATTCCGGCTACCATTCAGGAGGATATTTATGAGAGGATTATGGAGCTGCTGGCTCCAAAGGAGATCCGCATCCTTGTGGATGCTGAGAAGGATCTGCTGTTAAAGGTACTTCCATACCATCCTTTCCTCATCAAGCCCAACAAGTATGAGCTGGGACAGATGTTCGGCCTTGTCCTAAATGGGGTGGAGGAAATGATATTCTATGCCAGGAAGCTTCAGGAACAGGGGGCTTTGAATGTGTTAGTATCTATGGCAGGGGAAGGAGCCGTACTGGTAGCAGAAGATGGAACGGTCCATCAGCAGAAGGCGGCAGAGGGAACGGTCAGGAATTCTGTGGGAGCCGGGGATTCTATGGTAGCCGGCTTTTTGGCCGGATATTTGGAGCGGGGAGACTACCGATATGCCCTTAAGCTGGGGACAGCCTGTGGAGGCGCCACTGCATTTTCAGATGGGATTGGGAGGAAGGAAGAGATTTTCAGATTATTAGAGACGCTTTGATCTGCATGGTACAAGTTAGGAGGGATGGAAATGATACGGATCACAGAATTGTTAAAAAAAGAAAGCATTGAACTGGGAGTGAACGTCTCCTCTAAAGAAGCAGCCATTGACAAACTGATTTCCCTGATGGAAGCGGGAGGGAGATTAAAGGATAGGGCAGGATACAAGGAGGGAATTCTGGCCAGGGAGGCTTTGGGAAGCACTGCCATTGGGGAAGGGATCGCCATCCCTCATGCCAAGGTGGAGGCGGTAAGGGAGCCGGGGCTGGCTGCCATGGTAGTTCCTGAGGGGGTGGATTATGAGGCCTTTGACGGTTCTCTGGCAAAGCTGCTGTTTATGATTGCAGCGCCGGAGGAGGGGGCAGACGTTCATCTGGAGGCATTGTCCCGGCTGTCCACATTGCTTATGAATCCGGGATTTAAGGAGGCTCTCACAGGAGCTGACTCTAAGGATGAATTCCTGGATGTAATTGACAGAGGAGAGAGGGAGCGGTTTGGCTCTTCCCAGGGAGGGGATGATGGGGACAGGGTTTCTTCTGCTGAGAATGGAGGGCTGCAGTCCGGCTATCGTGTGCTGGCAGTGACAGCCTGCCCCACAGGGATTGCCCACACCTATATGGCAGCTGAGGCTCTGGAACATGCAGGAAAAAAGCTGGGGGTTTCTCTGAAGGTGGAAACGGATGGCTCTGGAGGAGCTGGGAATGTACTTACAAAGAGTGAAATTGAAGAGGCAGAGGCCATTATTCTGGCAGTGGATAAAAAGGTAGAGCTGGCCAGGTTTGACGGAAAGCCGATGGTGATGGCTTCTGTTGCAGACGGGATCCATAAGGCGGAGGAGCTGATGACACAGGCAGTCAGCGGAAGGGTTCCCCTGTATCATCACAGGGAGGACTCCGGGGAATCAGCCTTCATCTGGGGAGATGACAGTGGGGGGCGAAGGATCTACAAGCATCTGATGAATGGGGTTTCTCACATGCTGCCGTTTGTCATTGGAGGAGGGATTCTGATTGCTCTGGCATTTCTCCTTGACGACTATGGGGTGGATCCTTCTAATTTTGGAAAGAACACGCCCCTGGCAGCTTATCTCAAAACCATTGGAGAGCAGGCATTTGGTATGATGCTTCCGATTCTGGCCGGTTTTATCGCCATGAGCATTGGAGATCGCCCTGGACTGGCGGTGGGTCTGGTGGCCGGCTTGATCGCCAAGATGGGATCTACCTTCGGAAATCCCTCTGGAGGGACTGTAAATGCCGGATTTTTAGGGGCATTGTTTGCCGGGTTTTTAGGTGGTTATATTGTGGTAGGGCTGCGCAGATTATTTGCAAAGCTTCCTAAATCTCTGGAAGGAATTAAGCCGGTTCTTTTGTATCCTGTCATTGGTATTTTTCTGGCAGCAGCAGCAACTACGCTGGTAAATCCCTATATAGGAAGGATCAATGACGGGTTAACTCATTTTCTTAATGGAATGGGAGGAACAAGCAGGATTGTACTGGGGATGGTGCTGGGAGGAATGATGTCCATTGATATGGGAGGTCCCTTTAACAAGGCAGCCTATGTGTTTGGAACAGCCCAGCTGGCAGAGGGTAACTTTGAGGTGATGGCTGCTGTGATGGCAGGCGGTATGGTTCCGCCGATTGCCATTGCTCTGTGTACTACATTCTTTAAGAAGAAGTTTACAGAGAAGGAGCGTCAGTCGGGAATTGTGAACTATATTATGGGATTATCCTTCATAACAGAAGGAGCCATTCCCTTTGCCGCTCAGGATCCTCTTCGTGTGCTTCCTTCCTGTATCATCGGTTCCGCACTGGCGGGCGGGTTTTCCATGGCCTTTGGCTGTACCCTTCCTGCGCCCCATGGAGGTGTGTTTGTACTGCCTGCCATTGGAAATCCCCTGATGTATTTGGCGGCAGTGATCATAGGATCCGTTGCAGGCAGTGTGATTCTGGGATTGATGAAGAAAAATGCGGAGGAGTAATCTGAGGAGTGAGAGAGTGGGGAATCAAAAAAGAAGTGAAAAAGAAGTCTTGCGTAAGCAAGACTTCTTAAGTAGCGGAAAAAGGACTTGAACCTTCGACACCACGGGTATGAACCGTGTGCTCTAGCCAGCTGAGCTATTCCGCCATATTAAATTTAGGTAGATAGTGGGGCCTACAGGGCTCGAACCTGTGACCCTCTGCTTGTAAGGCAGATGCTCTCCCAGCTGAGCTAAGACCCCACATTCTGTTGCGGTCGAAGCTGTCTCACTGCGACTGCCTGTACAGTATATGATAAATTGTGGTAATTGTCAAGACTTTTTGAGGGAATTTTTTTATATAAATTTTCTTAGTGTTTTATACAGGAATATGGTATACTATCCACGTAAGAAAGGTTCATGAAAGTCAGACATCTGCAGAAAGGACCGGATGATCTTACATGTACAGCTTCATTGTGAATCAACTGCCGGATGGGGCAGAGGCATGAAGATATGGAAGGCCATGGCCCGATATCCGGTGAGTCAGAACATAGAGTACCAGGTCACATTTACAGAAGGTTCCGGGGATGCAAGACGGAAGGAAGCCGGTCTGACAGAAGGGGCGGAGGCGTCTGGGTATATTATTACAGCCGGGGTGCATTCCCAGAGAGGTGAGAATGATGGTGTGAACGCTCTTGAGAGATCAACAATAATAGACATATGATACACAAGGAGACATTATGAGAATCGGACAAGGATATGATGTGCATAAATTGACAGAAAACCGCCCCCTGATTCTGGGGGGAGTCACAGTTCCCTATGAGAAGGGGCTTTTGGGACATTCCGATGCGGACGTGCTGGTGCATTCGGTGATGGATGCTCTTTTAGGGGCGGCAGCTCTGGGAGATATCGGAGCGCATTTTCCAGATACAGATCCTGCATATAAAGGGATCTCCAGCATAGAACTGTTAAGGAAGGTTGGGGCTCTTCTGGAAGAGAAGGGATATATCATTGAAAATATTGATGCAACCATCATTGCCGAGCGTCCCAAGCTGGCTCCCTATCGACCTGAGATGGCAGAGAATATTGCCTCAGCTCTCCGTCTGGATGTTTCCAGAGTCAGTGTTAAGGCCACTACAGAGGAAGGCCTTGGCTTTACAGGGTCAGGGGAGGGAATTTCTTCTCAGGCAATTACCTTATTGACGGAGGCAGATGATTACTGCTATGATGATAAAATAATGGGCGGCTGCGGCGGCTGTTCTGGCTGTGGCCGGGGATAGATACAGAAAATCAATTCCATTGAGGAGAATAAGAGTATGAAGATATTTAATACATTGAGCAGGACGAAGGAAGAGCTTGTGCCGCTGACACCGGGGGAGATCAAGATGTATGTCTGCGGTCCCACTGTATATAATCTGATTCATATTGGGAATGCAAGACCTATGATTGTGTTTGATACAGTGCGCCGGTATTTTGAACATAAGGGCTTTACTGTGAAGTATGTGTCTAATTTCACAGATGTAGACGATAAGATTATCAAGAAGGCGATAGAAGAAGGGGTAGATGCAGATACCGTTTCCCGGCGCTACATTGAAGAGTGCAAGAAGGATATGGCAGCTATGAATGTAAAGCCTGCCACAGTGCATCCTCAGGCTACTCAGGAGATCGGTGGTATGCTGGAGATGATTCAGAATCTGATAGACAAGGGTCATGCTTACGCGGCAAAGGATGGAACGGTATATTTTAGAACTTCCTCCTGGAAGGATTATGGAAAGCTGTCCCACAAGAATCTGGAGGATCTTCAATCTGGTTTTCGGGAGATTAAGGTTACTGGAGAAGAGGGGAAGGAGGAGCCGGGGGATTTTGTGCTCTGGAAGCCCAGGAAGGAGGGAGAGCCATTTTGGGAGTCTCCCTGGTGTGACGGACGCCCTGGATGGCATATTGAGTGTTCTGTCATGTCAAAACGTTATCTGGGCGATCGGATCGACATTCATGCAGGGGGAGAGGATCTGATTTTCCCTCATCACGAGAATGAGATTGCCCAGAGCGAATGTGCCAATGGAACCTCCTTTGCCACCTACTGGATGCACAATGCATTTTTAAATATTGACAATAAAAAGATGTCAAAATCACTGGGGAATTTCTTTACTGTTCGGGAGATCAGCGAAAAATATGATTTGCAGGTGCTACGCTTCTTTATGCTCAGCGCTCATTACCGCAGTCCTTTGAACTTTAGCGCGGATCTGATGGAGGCTTCTAAAAACGGTCTGGAGCGTATTCTTACCTGTGCAGATAAGTTAAAGGATCTGGAGGATACAGCGCAAGAGGGCGAGGCCAATGAGGCAGAGAGAGCCAATTTGGAGGAAGTATCCGGGCTCAGGGATAAATTTGAGTCAGCCATGGAGGATGACTTTAATACAGCAGATGCTATTTCCGCAGTGTTTGAGCTGGTGAAGCTGGCAAATTCTACAGCGGACAGCACCAGCTCAAGATTCTATGTAGTTTCCTTAAGACAGGAGATTGTTAAGCTCTGCGGTGTGCTGGGTATTCTCACAGAGAAGGAGAAGGAGAGCTTGGAGCAGGATGTGGAGGAACTGATCGAAGCCAGACAGCAGGCAAGGAAGGATAAGAACTTTGCTTTAGCAGATGAGATCAGGGGAACCCTTTTAGAGATGGGAATTGTCTTGGAAGATACCAGAGAGGGTGTAAAGTGGAAGCGAGTGTAACAATCAATGAGTTTCTCGCCTATTACAAGCAGTGTATGAGGCTGGAACCGGTGGATGCAGGGTCTTACTCTCCCCTGGTTCTGGCTTATATTGGGGATGCGGTTTACGAGATTGTGATCCGGACGAAGATGATTAACCAGGGCTCTCTTCAGGTGAGCAAGCTTCATAAACGCAGTTCGGATTTGGTGAAGGCCGGCTCCCAGGCCAGACTGATAAAATTGATCGAGGAAATCCTCACAGAGGAGGAGCGTGCAGTTTACAAGCGGGGCCGTAATGCTAAGTCCGGCACATCGGCGAAGAATGCCTCCATGATCGATTACCGAACAGCCACCGGGATGGAGGCTCTTGTGGGCTGGCTGTTCCTTCGGGAGGAGTATGAGCGGATGGTGTATCTGATAAGCTGTGGGTTGGAGAAAATGGGGGTCTTTCCAGAGGAGACAGCCCGGGGTGAGGATGAATAAAAGAAGCAGGAGAAAGACCATGAGATATGAAGAACTGACCATCGAAGGCCGCAATGCGGTTTTGGAGGGGTTTCGTTCCGGAAAGACCATTGATAAGCTGTTTGTGATGGATGGCTGTCAGGACGGGCCGGTGCGAACCATTATCAGAGAGGCCAGAAAATATGATACTATTATAAGCTATGTGTCCAGGGAACGTTTGGATCAGATGTCCGCCACTGGAAAGCATCAGGGAGTGATTGCCTATGCAGCTGCTTATGAGTATGCAGAGGTGAAGGATATGCTGGCTGCGGCCAGAGAGAAGGGGGAAGAACCCTTTTTGATCCTTCTGGATGGGATCGAGGATCCGCATAATCTGGGAGCGATTATCCGTACGGCCAATCTGGCAGGGGCTCATGGGGTGATTATTCCCAAGCGCAGAGCAGTTGGCCTGACTGCTACGGTGGCCAGAACTTCTGCCGGTGCATTGAATTACACACCTGTGGCTAAGGTGACTAATTTGGTGGCAGCTATGGAAGATTTAAAGAAACAGGGAATGTGGTTTGTCTGTGCAGATATGGGGGGCGATGTGATGTATCAGGTGAATCTGAAGGGCTCCATCGGTCTTGTGATTGGAAACGAGGGAGAGGGTGTGAGCAAGCTGGTTCGGGAGCACTGTGATATGACAGCTTCTGTCCCTATGAAGGGGGAGATTGACTCTCTGAATGCTTCCGTAGCGGCAGGCGTGCTGGCCTACGAAATTGTACGGCAGCGTTTGAACGGATAAAGAAGCGTTTAACAGAATAAGGGGTTGTGATTCTGATATACTAAAGAAAAAGAGGTTTGACATCGGACATACCGTGTCCGGGAAAGGAGTGAAGTTTATGAAAGTAGATAAAAGAAAAGTTGTGATTGTAGGGACAGGAATGGTGGGAATGAGCTATGCCTACAGTCTTTTGAATCAGTCGGTGTGCGATGAGCTGGTGCTGATTGATGTAAATAAAAAGCGGGCAGAGGGGGAGGCCATGGATTTAAACCATGGTCTGGCCTTTGCTAATTCCAGCATGACCATCTATGCCGGGGAGTACCGGGATTGTGCAGATGCTGACATTGTGGTGATCTGTGCAGGAGTGGCACAAAAGCCTGGAGAGACCAGACTGGATCTGCTTAAGAGGAATGCGGCTGTCTTTCGTTCTATTGTCGATCCTGTGACCTCCTCAGGGTTTAATGGGATTTTTCTGGTAGCTACCAATCCGGTGGATATTATGACTCGGATTACCTGCACTCTTTCCGGATTTAACCCAAGAAGAGTTCTGGGAAGCGGAACTGCTCTGGATACAGCCAGACTTCGCTACCTCCTGGGAGATTACCTCAAAGCAGATCCGAGAAATGTACATGCCTATGTAATGGGAGAACACGGAGATAGTGAGTTTGTTCCCTGGAGCCAGGCTCTTCTGGCTACTAAGCCTATTCTGGAAATTTGCAGTGAGATGGGAGATGCTCAGTGCGGTCAGCGATTTGGGGAGATTGAAGAGGAAGTGAGAACGGCTGCCTACAAGATCATTGAGGCTAAGAACGCTACCTACTATGGAATAGGAATGGCTCTTACCAGAATTACCAAGGCCATTCTGGGAGATGAGCACAGCGTGCTCACTGTATCGGCTATGCTTCGGGGTGAGTATGGGCAGAGGGATGTATTTGTGGGAGTTCCCTGTATTATCAACCAGAATGGAATTCAGCGTGTTCTTCCCCTGTCTCTTACAGAGGAGGAGTTGACAAAGCTGGGAAAATCCTGCGATACGTTAAGAGAGAGTTTTGAGGGGATTTTCTAAGGAGCATCCTGTTCTTTATAAAAGGAGGATAAAGCAGAAGGGACAGAGAGTATTTCTCTGTCCCTTCTGCTTTATCACGTTCTGGTGTATCTGGTGTATTGCAAAAGTGGAAACCATTGTAAATCCAATGATTTCCACTCATTAAAAAAGCTGCTGACGGGAATCGGACCCGTGACCTCCGCACTACCAATGCGACGCTCTACCGACTGAGCCACAGCAGCAATCCTGTGATTCGCTCAAGCGAACCTTGTATATAATATCATAGGCATATAGCTTTGTCAATCATAATTTTGCAAAAACTTTTGAACCCTTCCGTTGCAGACTTAGGATGAGTCGATTATTTTTCTGAACCTTTATAATGTGTCACCACATCTTCGATTTCACAATCCAGAATATTGCAGAGATTATCAAGGGTGTTCATGCTGACACTCTCATTCTTTTTCATGCGATGGAGGAGGGATTTGCTGATATTATACTCCATCGTCAACCGATACTTTGTAATGCCCTTTTTCTCCATGGTTTCCCATAGTTTGTTATAATTGAACATTTTTTCACCTTCTGCTTGTAATGATTCCATTATAGGGGTAGAATGAGTGTAACTAAAGGTTCTATTTTTGAAACTCGAATGAGAGGGTAATGACCATGGAAAAGAGAGAATTACAAAATGTTCTCAGTCAAATCAGGCTGCTGAGAGAGTATGAAATGGCACAGAGAACCGTCAGTGATGAGGTGGTTCAGCCGCCTCCCCCGGATGAACTGGAGCAGATTGTCCGGAGAATAGAGGAGGAGAAGCAGATATGTGACAGTCTGTGAAAATTATTCCCTTTTCCCCTTTCATAGATGAAAGAAATATGTTATATTACATACTATAATCAGAAAGTAACAATCACGGAGGAATAATTATGGCAGAGAGAGATACCGTAGTGGAGAATGAGGAAAAGGAGGTAGTCTCCCGGAACTTTATTGAACAGGAGATTGACAGGGATCTGGCAGAGGGTGTGTATGATCATGTCCAGACTCGTTTTCCACCTGAGCCAAACGGTTATTTGCACATTGGACATGCCAAGTCTATTTTGCTGAATAACGGATTGGCACAAAAGTATGGCGGTAAGTTCAACCTGCGTTTTGATGATACCAATCCTACCAAAGAGAAAACAGAATTTGTAGAGTCTATTATGGACGATGTAAAATGGCTTGGTGCAGACTTTGAAGGCAGATGCTTCTTTGCTTCCAATTATTTTGAGAAAATGTATGAGTGTGCTCTGTTTCTGATCAAAAAGGGAAAAGCCTTTGTCTGTGATTTGTCCGCAGAAGAGATTCGGGAGTACAGAGGGGATTTTACCACCCCTGGAAAGGAGAGCCCTTATCGGAATCGTTCTATTGAGGAAAACCTGAGGCTCTTTGAGGAGATGAAGGAAGGCAGGTATCAGGACGGGGAGAAGGTGCTCAGAGCCAGGATCGACATGGCTTCCCCCAACATTAATATGAGGGATCCGGTGATCTACCGTGTGGCCCGCATGGTTCATCATAATACAGGAGATGCCTGGTGTATTTATCCTATGTATGATTTTGCCCATCCCATTGAGGATGCCATTGAGGGGATCACCCATTCCATCTGTACCCTGGAGTTTGAAGATCACAGACCTCTCTATGATTGGGTGGTGAGAGAGTGTGAATTTGAGAATCCTCCCCGTCAGATTGAGTTTGCAAAGCTTTACCTGACCAATGTGATTACTGGAAAGCGTTATATTAAGAAGCTGGTGGAGGACGGCATTGTGGATGGGTGGGATGATCCCAGACTGGTATCCATTGCTGCTTTGAGAAGAAGGGGATATACTCCTGAGGCGATCAAGCTGTTTGTGGAGATGGTGGGTGTGTCAAAAGCAAATAGTTCAGTGGACTATGCCATGTTGGAGTACTGCATTCGGGAGGACTTAAAGCTGAAGCGCTCTCGTATGATGGCTGTTTTGGATCCCATTAAGCTGGTAATTGATAATTATCCCCAGGATCAGACGGAATACTTGGATGTTCCTAATAATCTGGAGAATCCGGAGCTGGGAGAGAGGAAGGTTCCCTTTAGCAGAGAGCTTTACATTGAGCGGGAGGATTTTATGGAGGAGCCTCCTAAGAAATACTTCCGCATGTTTCCGGGGAATGAGGTACGCCTGATGGGCGCTTACTTTGTGACCTGTACCGGATGTGAGAAGGATGCTCAGGGCAATGTTACAGTAGTCCATGGCACCTATGATCCGCAGACTAAGAGCGGTTCCGGATTTGAAGGACGGAAGGTAAAAGGAACTATCCACTGGGTATCGGTTCCTTCTGCAAGAAAGGTAGAGTGCCGCCTGTATGAGAATATTGTAGATGAAGAGAAGGGAAAGCTGAACGAAGATGGAAGCTTGAATTTAAATCCCAATTCTCTGCTGGTTGTGAAAGACTGTTTTGTGGAGCCGGCTCTGGCAGAGGGGCAGGCTTATGACAGCTATCAGTTTGTGCGGAATGGATTTTTCTGTGTGGACTGTAAGGACAGCACTCCCGGGAATCCGGTGTTTAACAGGATTGTGTCTCTTAAGAGTTCTTTTAGGCTTCCTAAGTAATCAGAGGAAGTTCAGACAAGATGGAATAAGGTGTAAAAGGATAAGAGCAGGAACGGCGGAAGATTGTTTCTGCTCCTTTTATGGTACAGGATTTTCCGGGAATATGTAATTGACAGTGGTGAAGTAAATTGGTATGATTTAAATCAATATTTTTTAAAAGAACAATAATGCCGGTTTTAGGCAGAAAGGATGGAGCTATGGAACTTTTAGTACCTCTTGAGAGTGGATCCTTCAGCCCTCTCTATGAGCAGATCTATCGGTACATAAAAGAGGAGATACGCAGTTTAAGGCTGTCAGCTGGAAGCAGGCTGCCTTCCACCAGAGTGCTGGCTCAGAATCTAAAGGTAAGCCGGAGTACAACTCAGATGGCATATGATCAGCTTCTGTCGGAAGGATATATTGAATCTCTGCCCTGTAAGGGTTATTACGTGTGCCGGACGGAGGAGCTTTTTAAGATGCAGCGTGTGCTCCGGGAGAATTCTGAACGGAGGCATCAAGAGGAACGCAGAGATTATAAAGTGGACTTTTCTCCCAGAGGAATCGCTCTGGAACGTTTTCCTTTTAACACCTGGAGGAAGCTGAGCCGCAATACGCTGGTGGATGATAATAAGGAAATGTTTGCAGTGGGTCATCCTCAGGGGGAGGAAGGGTTGAGAAGAGCCATTGGAGATTATCTTCATTCAGCCAGAGGGGTGAATTGCAGCCAGGAGCAGATCCTTGTAGGTGCAGGAAGTGAATACCTGTTGATGCTGTTATCTCAGATTTTGGGAGGCAGCGTTAAGGTTGCCATGGAAAATCCTACCTACAAGCAGGCATACCGGGTGTTGAGGGGAGAAGGACATGAGGTGATCCCTGTGGAAATGGATGGGTGTGGAATGGATGTGAAGGAGCTTTCTAAAAGTGGGGCAGATGTGGCCTATGTGATGCCTTCTCATCAATACCCTACCGGGATTGTAATGCCTGTGAAACGGAGGCAGGAGCTTCTGTCCTGGGCTTACAGGAAGCCCTTCCGGTATCTCATTGAAGATGATTATGACAGTGAATTTCGCTATAAAGGAAAGCCCATTCCTGCTCTTCAGGGGATGGATCAGGGGGGGAGGGTGATCTATATGGGAACTTTTTCAAAATCCATTGCTCCCGCTATCCGTGTGGGATTTATGGTACTTCCAGAGCCCCTTTTAGAGATCTACAGGAATAAGGCAGGGTTCTATGCTTCCACTGTGTCCAGAATCGATCAGAATATTTTATATCAATTTATTGACCAGGGATTCTATGAACGCCATCTAAATCGGATGAGAGCCATTTATAAAAGCAAGCACGATGCCCTTTTAGCAGGGCTTAAGCCTTTGGAGGATCGGTTTGTTATAAGAGGAGAGTGTGCCGGGCTCCATGTGCTTCTTACCCACAGAAATGGGAGACAAGAGAAGGACTTGCTGGAACAGGCAGAACAGGTAGGAGTGAGGGTGTATGGTATATCTGATGCGTTGATTTATCCAAAGGAGGATGTGTTTCCCTCCACCGTAATGCTGGGATATGCAAACTTGAATGAGAGAGAGATAGAAGAGGGAACCACACTGTTGAATGAAGTATGGAGGTAAAGGGGTGAGGAGGACTTCTATAAAAGAAAGGGATAATAGGTCAGAAGGTTGATGAGAGGGCAGCAAAAGAGAGGGGCATCCAAAGGATGACCCTCTCTTGGCTCTCTTACCGGAACTCTTTAATCAATTTTAATCAATCATGAAGGAATCGATACCTTTAAGGAGTTTTTCTGACATGCTCACTAAATCTTCCACAGATTGCTCGATCTCGGAGATGGAAAGCACCTGATCCTTTGCAGCATGCTCCACCATATCGGTTTGGGAGACGATCTGTCTGCTGATCTTATCAATATCCTCCACAGAGGAAACCACTTCCTCATGTTCCTCTCCAATGCTCCGCATATCCCCTTGGATCTGGCGGATTTGAACCAGCAGGCGCTCCATGAAATCGTGTATGTATCTAAATGCTTCCTCTGCTTCATTCATAGATTCAGCCTCTGCTGTTATTTCTCTGGAGCTCTTGTTCACTGATATGACGGCTCGCTCTGCGCTGGACTGCATCTGAGATACCAGCTTTGCAATTTTCTGGGTTGCTTCGCTGGACTGTTCAGCTAAGTTGCCTACTTCACGTGCTACTACGGCAAATCCTCTTCCAGACTCCCCGGCTCGGGCGGCTTCAATAGAGGCGTTGAGGGATAAAAGCGTTGTCTGAGCTGAAATCGCGCTGATCATATCTACAATTCCGCCAATTTCCTGGGAATGTATCCCTACCTCAGCGATGATATCTGCTGCTTCTGCTACTGTGTTGGTAATCTCCTTCATCTGGAGGATGGCAGAATCCATCACCTGCTTTCCATTCTGGGAGGATTCCTCTGCCTGATCCGCTGAACGGACAATATCGGAAATATTGCTGTTGGTTACCTCCATAGAGGATTGGATACGGCCCACAGCATTGGTGATGTTCTCCACACTTTCCATCTGGTTTTTGGATTCTTCTGCCATGGTTTTAGTCATGCCGGCCACGTTTCTCGCAGCATCAGAGGTAAGTATGACTGCGGCAGAAATCTCCTGAGAGGCACCTGTCACCTGATTGGAGGAGGACTGAATGCTCTGAATCATATGCTTGAGGCAGTCCTTCATGGCGTTAAATGAAGCTGCAAGCTGTCCGATCTCCGTCTTATTTTTGACGGTCACTTCAGCCGTATAGTCGCCGTTGGCGATCTGCTCTGCCGCTTTTTTAAGTTTCTTGATGGGGCGGGTCATCAGAGTGACCGAAATCCATATAATAACGCTGGCCAGCACGACAAAGAATGCTAACAAAAGCATATTCTGTCTTGAGAACTCGTTGAGATCCTTCAGATACTCCGAAGTATCTACGTTGACCATCATAATCCATCCTGTTCGGCTGACAGGAGAATAGGTGGCGTAGATTTCCCTTCCATCCCGGCTGGTCTCTATAATACCTGTAACGTTATTTAGAACTTCCTGCTGCTTGCCGTATAAAAGGCTGTCTGAGGCGTCAAAGCCATTATAATTCATCACCTTGCTCTCATCCGGATGGGCAATCACTGTGCCGTCCGGTTCCAGAAGAGCTGCGTAACCGCTCTGACCCAGCTTTACGGAACTCACCAGATTGGACAGCTCTGACAGCTTCAGATTCGCTCCCAGAATGCTTGTCATCCGCCCGTTCTTAGTGATGGGAACGGCAATGACCACTACTACCTGTCCATCTGCTTTGCCCACCAGAGGCTCTGAAATCACTGTGTTTTTGTGTTCTAACACTGCGGGAAAATAAGAGCGTTCTTTTATGTTTCCGGAGGTTCCCAGGGGGGAATAATAGTTACCATCCAGATCAGATACCCAGAAACTGCTGTAGTTTGTAAGGTTTGCCAGCATCTCTCCCAAATATGAATTGATCTCCTGCTGATCTCCATTTCTCAACGTGGGAGTCTGGGCGATTGTTTCGATTTCGGTAATGCACCGTTTCATCCATGCATCAACCTCAATGGTCCCTTTATCTGTCTCAGAGATAAGCTGATTTCTTACATTGTTCATGATGATGGATTCTGAAAATCTGTAACTAAACAGAGATGAGATTACCAGAACGATGGTTAAAACTGGTATAATGATAGATAAATAGATAAGTCGTATACTCCTCAAGGGGCACCTCCTGATTTGTCTTTGGTAAAATTTCATAAAAGAAACTTCACTAAAAGAAATTGCTAGACGATTATATGATATCAGGGGGGCGTTTGTCAAGGCTAATATAATCAACATCTGTCTTTTTGTTCATAAAATCGACAATTAGAAACAACTTTCAGGAAAATGCTCCAAAGGGAGGAAGAATTGAAAGAAATTAAAACCAGGATTCTCCATCTGGGATATGATAGTGAACCTCTAACTCTGAAATGCGGTAGGTTAGAATTCCATTTTTAAAAAAGGGTTCCCGGCCGTAGAACTTCTGAACCATCTCTTCTGTCTCTGCTTTTATCACAGTGACAGATGCGCTCATATCACATTTTAAAGAGGAGAAAAGAACCGTTCCTTCTTTCATCATGGATCCTGTATAGCTCTGATGCTCTTCCATCAGCTGTTTGGTCATCTTCTCCGGATGGGTAAGGATACCCTCCACTAAAAAATATTTCATATGTATCTCCATTCTTGTATGTCTGCCCCTCTCCCGGAGCCTTTTGGATCTGTTTTCAAAGTGAACTTCCGTCATATCTTATCATAATAAAAATCATAATAAAAAGAATCTGTCCTGTTCAGACAGATTCCCTGTATGTTTCCCAAGGAAGGTAAGCCGGCTGTTGCCTTCCGGATTGTGATCTGCCGCTGCTTCTTGGCTTGGCCGGCAGGGGCAGCAGAGCCTGACCGCTAGAAGGAGTCCTCTTCAATCACAGCGGTGGAAGTTCCGGAAGAAGACTGGCCGGATGTCCCGGAAGGGGACTTTGCTTTTTCGCCGGACAGGCTTTCTCCGTAGGTTTGCCGGGAAGGAGTTTCATAGATGCTGCCGGGGCTGTAGTCGTAAAGGGCATCTTCATCCACGTAATCCTCATCCAGAAAGCCCTCATCTTCGAATATGTCCTCCTCTTTTTCCTCGTTTCCGGCCCGACCCTCCATCAAGTCTGATTTCTTTGTTTTCATGGTATGGAAGGCAATGTGAGCAGTATCCATAGCTGCAGACATTGCTTCGTGGGCTGTATCAGTCAGCAGGTTCCCTGCATCCTTTAAAACATGCTTGGCAGCATGTGCAATATCCCTGGCAGCCAGCTTGAATTCGTCCTTGCTGGAAGACAGGGCAATGTAGTTGCGGTTTGAGGAGAGGGGATCAATGGTCTGCTCACGGGAATCTGCATCGTCCCCTTCTCCATCTTCAAATTCCCGGAAATCCTTTTCCAGCTCACTGTGATATGTTTTATACCGAAGTATATAGGAAATGCCGGCGGCCGCAGCGCCGGCTACCGCAGCAAATGCTACAAACTTGCCCAAATGTTTCTTACTCATGTTGAAAAACCCCTTTCTTTACAGTTCGTTAGGCATAAAATCCCCTGTTTACAGTATGCCTTATTGCTACTATTGTAATACGAATGGCAAAAAAAAGAAATAGCAATTTGTAAAAAAATTATAAAATTAAAAGAAATTAGCACTCAACTCTTGACAGTGCTAATAGCTGGTGATATAACTTAACATGTGAGTAAATAAAACAAATGAAAGAAACAGTAAATAAAGATTCAGGAAAGAAAAAACAGAACAGGTTGTTAAGGAGGAATTTAATATGAAGTTAGCACCATTATTTGACAAGGTGGTATTGAAGCAGTTAGTAGCCGAGGAGACTACAAAGTCCGGGATCGTTCTTCCAGGCGCAGCAAAAGAGAAGCCTCAGCAGGCGGAAGTGATTGCAGTAGGCCCGGGAGGAGTGATAGACGGCAAGGAAACTACCATGCAGGTGAAAGAAGGCGACTCAGTTATCTACTCCAAGTACTCCGGTACAGAGGTGGAGATTGAGGATGAGAAGTATGTAATTGTTAAGCAGAGTGATATTTTAGCAGTTGTAAAATAAAGAAATTCATTAAAAAATAAAGAATATAAATTTGGAGGTTCATGATCATGGCAAAGCAGATTAAATATGGTGTAGATGCCCGCAAGGCACTGGAAGCAGGCGTAAATCAGTTAGCAGATACAGTACGTGTAACATTAGGACCCAAGGGACGCAACGTAGTTTTGGATAAATCCTTTGGCGCGCCTTTAATTACAAATGATGGTGTTACGATCGCAAAAGAGATTGAGCTTCAGGATCCATATGAGAACATGGGCGCTCAGTTGATCAAGGAAGTTGCTTCCAAGACCAATGATGTGGCTGGTGACGGAACCACAACTGCAACGGTTCTGGCTCAGGCTATGGTAAATGAAGGGATGAAGAACCTGGCAGCAGGCGCTAATCCAATCGTTTTGAGAAAGGGTATGAAGAAGGCTACCGATATTGCGGTAGATGCAATCAAGTCCATGTCTAAGCCCATCAGCGGTAAGACTCAGATTGCAAGAGTGGCTGCAATCTCCGCTTCTGATGATGAAGTAGGCACAATGGTAGCAGATGCTATGGAGAAGGTTTCCAAGGACGGAGTAATTACCATTGAGGAGTCCAAGACCATGCTCACAGAGCTGGATCTGGTAGAAGGTATGCAGTTTGACAGAGGTTATCTGTCTGCTTATATGTGTACAGATATGGATAAGATGGAGGCTAATCTGGATGATCCATACGTACTTATTACAGACAAGAAGATTTCTAATATTCAGGATATCCTTCCTCTTTTAGAGCAGGTTGTTAAGATGGGTGCAAGACTTCTGATCATCGCAGAGGATGTAGAGGGGGAGGCTCTGACCACTCTGATTGTCAACAAGCTGAGAGGAACCTTCAACGTGGTAGCTGTTAAGGCTCCGGGATATGGAGACAGAAGGAAAGAGATGCTTCAGGATATTGCCATTCTTACAGGCGGAACCGTTATCTCTGAAGAGGTTGGCCTGGATCTGAAGGATGCTTCTCTTGAGCAGCTGGGACGTGCAAAATCTGTTAAGGTTCAGAAGGAAAATACCATTATTGTGGACGGTATGGGTGATAAGGACACTATCGCGGCAAGAGTGGCTCAGATTCGCAAGCAGATCGAAGAGACTACTTCTGATTTTGACAGAGAGAAATTACAGGAGCGTCTGGCGAAGCTGGCTGGCGGTGTAGCTGTGATTCGTGTAGGAGCTGCCACTGAGACAGAGATGAAGGAAGCAAAGCTTCGTATGGAGGATGCTTTAAATGCTACCAGAGCAGCTGTGGAGGAAGGTATCATTGCAGGAGGCGGTTCTGCATACGTGCATGCTGCCAGCAAGGTGCAGGCCGTGGTTGACAGCCTGGAAGGAGATGAGAAGACTGGAGCTAAGATTATCTTAAAGGCTTTGGAGGCTCCATTGTTCCACATTTCTGCAAATGCAGGTCTGGAGGGCTCTGTTATTGTTAACAAGGTAAAGGAATCCAGTGTAGGAACCGGTTTCGATGCTTACAAGGAAGCATATGTGGATATGATTGAGGCAGGAATTCTGGATCCAGTTAAGGTGACCAGAAGCGCTTTACAGAATGCAACTAGCGTTGCCTCCACTCTTCTGACAACTGAGTCAGTGGTGGCTACGATCAAGGAGCCGGCTCCGGCTATGCCGGCAGCACCTGATATGGGCGGAATGTACTAATTGTAAGAGATAGTTTAATATCCATGAATGATAGAAAAGGGCGGTTTCCCCGAAGGAGCCGCCCTTTTTATATCATTTGGAGGAACATTATGTGAGGAGTCTGGCTGCACAGGTAAAGGAAAAGCAGAGGAGAATCCCACAGATCGTAGGCACTAAAAATGACATTGCGGTCCATTTTAGACTGCCGGATTCTTTTCGGATGGTGAGAAGGGTAGTGGTGCAGGGCCAGTGCATAAGGGAAAAGAGCATAACGCTCACTGCTGTTATCCAGGTCCATCCGTTGCTGACTAAAAGCTCCTTTAATTGGGTCAGGTTTTCAAGCTCTATGAGGCTTCCCTGGGACATGTAAGCCATAATCATAATGGGAATCACAATTTCATTGGCAGGAAGCCCTAATATAAAGGCCATTAGGATGACTCCATCCATTCCCAGAAGCCTTCCAAGGGGGTCTAAAACGCCGGAGAGGTGGGAAAGAAGGGTGGATCCGTGAATCGGAATATTGGCCATCAGCCAGATCAGAAGTCCTGCGGGAGCAGCGACTGCAATGGCTCTTCCAAGGACAAAGAGAGTGCGGTCAAAGAGCGAGTGGAGAATCACTTTCCCAATCTGGGGACGCCGGTAAGGGGGGAGCTCCAGGGTAAAGGAGGAGGGCATACCTTTTAATACAGTCAGAGACAGAAGCTTTGATACCCAGAAGGTCATACATACGCCCAGAATAATAAAGGCGGTCAGAAAAAGGGCTGAGAGGATGGAATGAAAGGCACCTCCTGCGGCTCCTGCAAAAAACATGGAGATGATGGCAATGAGAGTGGGGAAACGTCCATTACATGGAACGAAATTGTTTGTTATCATAGCAATCAGCTGTTCTCTGGGAGAGTCAATGATGCGGCATCCCACGATGCCGGCTGCGTTGCACCCGAATCCCATGCACATGGTAAGGGACTGTTTCCCGCAGGCATGGCAGCATTTGAAGGGTTTATCCAGATTGTAGGCAATCCTGGGAAGATAGCCGGAGTCCTCTAAAAGGGTGAATAAAGGGAAGAAAATAGCCATGGGTGGGAGCATAACAGATACAACCCATGCTAAAACCCGGTAGGCGCCCAGAACCACCAGACCGTGAAGCCATTGAGGCGCTCCCATGGCAATAAATCCGGCAGTTAACACATCCTGAAATTGGAACAGAAGGTGAGAGAGCAGCTGAGAAGGATAGTTGGCTCCTGTAATCGTAATCCAGAAGATCAGAGCCAAAAGGCCTACCATCACCGGATATCCGGTAAAGCGGCTGGTGAGAATCCGATCCAGCTTTCGATCGCCCTCATTGTATTCTGCCTTTGAGAAATGGACGGTATCCCTGCAAAGCTGTTCGGCGGAAGTCACCAGGGCAGAAGCGATCTGATCCTTTAGCTGCTCTCCATACAGCCCGTTTTCCTCCAGATAGGCTTTGGCATCCTTCAGGGAGGAGGCTATATCCGGGTTCTCCATAATGTCCTCGTCAAGATATTCCACCAGCTCCTTTATGAGAGAGGTATCTTCTTCCAAAAGCTTTAAGGTGAGCCACCTGGAGTTGATTCGTCCCTCTACCTTGCTGGCGATGGCAGGCTCTGCCATGGCAATGGCTGATTCTATCACAGGAGGATATTCTACCTGATAAGGGGCAGAGGAATCAGAGGATTCTATGAACCTATCTAATTCTTCCAGGAGATGGGTTAAACTTTTCTTGCTTCTGGCAACCGTTCCCACAACAGGAACTCCCAGCTTTTCTGACAGCCTCTTTTGATCGATGGTAATGTTTTTGCGGCCGGCTTCATCTAAGAGATTTACACATACCAGAACTTGTTGAGCGATCTCCACGGTCTGAAGAACAAGATTCAGATTTCGTTCCAGGCAGGTGGCATCACAGACGACGATCACCCCATCCCTTTCCCCAAAGCAGATAAAATTGCGGGCGACCTCCTCTTCCGCGGAGTGTGCCATAAGAGAATAGGTTCCCGGAATATCCACCAGCACGCAGCAATGATGGTTCGTTTTGCAATAACCTTGGGCATTGGTTACCGTCTTTCCGGGCCAATTTCCTGTGTGCTGTTTCATACCGGTCAGATTGTTAAAGAGAGTACTTTTTCCTACATTTGGGTTTCCCGCAATGGCAATTACTTTATCTTCAGGGGTTCGTTTTTTGATCTCCAGTCCGGAATCGACAGCGCCCATTCCTACGGATTGTTTTGTCAGACCCATAGATTGCTCCTTTTTCAGATTATTTTTCTGTGTTGCTTACTTTTCCGGTCAGGGGATTCATGATTCATAGACCAGTATGCCCTGACAGTCCTCAGAGCGTATGGCAATCACCGCTCCCCGGATCAGGTAGGCCTTGGGATCCCCGAGGGGGCTTTTCCCAAGACATGTGACTTCCGTGTTTTCCACCAGACCGATGTCCAGAAGGCGGCGGCGCATGCTCCCATTGGATGTAAGTTCTTTTATACGGGCTTTTTGTCCTGGTTCCATATCGCTTAAACAGCGGATTTCATTCATAGAACCTGCTCCTTGCTGCAATTCCTGTAACAGGAATCTTTTGTTCTTATTGCTATTGTATTGCAGAAGTCAGTGAATGGTGTCAGGAAGGATTGTACAAATGAAGGGTGTTATGCTATAGTTATTAAAAAGAGTCATGCAAATAGAATGGAAGGGGAGGAAAACAATGAACGAAGGTAATTATGTAGAGTGGCTTGTGAAGCAGAAGGAACCGGCCTATAGTTTTTTGGTAAAGGTGTTGATGCTTTTTTTCAGCATGCTGTCAGCTGTTCTGGCAGTTGGCGGTCTTTTTGGCGTTTTTGGATTTGTGGTGGCGGCTCTGGTTGTGGGAGGGACGTACTATGTATTTTTGAATCTGAGCGTGGAGTACGAGTATCTCTTTGCAGATGGAAGCCTGTCAGTGGATCGTGTGCTGGGCAAATCCAGACGGAAGGGAGTGCTGGAATGTGAGAAAGAGGAGGTGGTGATAACTGCTCCTGTGGACTCTCACAGTTTGAGGGAGTATGAAACCTCTGGCATGAAGGTGGTAAATTGTTCTTCCAGGCAGCCTGGTGCCAGAACGTACGCTCTCATTTTTCAGAAGGGATCAGAGACTACCAAGCTGATCTTTGAGCCTAATGAGAAGATGCTTGAGGCGATGAAGAGAAGCTTTCCCAGAAAGGTTTTGATGTAGGGACTATTTCTTTTTAAATTGATTTGACAAGGAACTTAAAATTTGCTAGTATAAGATACCAATAAGGAACAGACAGAGAGAACTAATTTAACTATATATACACAGAAAGAGAGGAAATTTTAATGGGTACAATAATCGGCGAGGGAATTACCTTTGATGATGTGCTTTTGGTACCATCCTATTCGGAAGTAATTCCCAATCAGGTGGATCTTACCACTTACCTAACCAAAAAAATCAAACTAAATATCCCGCTGATGAGTGCAGGTATGGATACAGTTACCGAGCACCGGATGGCCATCGCTATGGCAAGACAGGGAGGAATCGGTATTATCCATAAGAATATGTCCATAGAAGCTCAGGCGGAGGAAGTGGACAGGGTAAAGCGTTCTGAGAACGGAGTGATTACAGATCCATTTTTCCTTTCTCCAGAGCATACCTTAAAGGATGCCAACGACCTGATGTCAAAATTCCGTATCTCCGGTGTTCCTATTACAGAGGGAAAGAAGCTGGTTGGTATTATTACCAACCGTGACCTGAAGTTTGAGGAGGATTTTGACCGTCCGATTAAAGAGTGTATGACCAGCAGGGATTTGGTGACAGCCAGAGAAGGCGTTACTCTGCAGGAGGCAAAGGCGATTCTGGCAAAGGCCAGGGTTGAGAAGCTTCCGATCGTGGATGATGATTTGAATCTTAAGGGGCTTATCACCATTAAGGATATTGAGAAGCAGATTAAGTATCCGTTGTCTGCAAAGGATGAGCAGGGAAGACTGTTCTGCGGAGCGGCCATCGGAATTACCGCTAATGTGCTGGAACGGGTGGAGGCTCTTGTAAATGCAAAGGTAGATGTGATTGTTCTGGATTCTGCCCATGGGCATTCGGAGAATGTGATCCGCTGCGTAAGAATGATTAAGGAAGCCTTCCCTCATGTGCAGGTGGTTGCAGGCAATGTGGCTACTGCCCGGGCAACCAGGGATCTGATTGAAGCAGGGGCGGACTCCGTTAAGGTTGGAATCGGACCTGGTTCTATCTGTACGACTCGTGTAGTTGCAGGAATCGGTGTTCCCCAGATCACAGCAGTGATGGACTGTTACAACGTTGCCAAGGAGTATGGGGTGCCTATTATCGCAGACGGAGGAATCAAGTATTCCGGAGATGTGACTAAGGCCATTGCAGCAGGAGGAAGCGTTTGTATGATGGGAAGCATCTTTGCAGGCTGCGATGAGAGTCCGGGTACATTTGAACTGTATCAGGGGCGCAAGTATAAGGTTTACCGTGGCATGGGCTCCATCTCAGCTATGGAGAACGGCAGTAAAGACCGCTACTTCCAGACAGATGCAAAGAAGCTGGTGCCGGAAGGGGTGGAAGGACGTGTGGCTTACAAGGGTATGGTAGAGGACACTGTATTCCAGCTTCTGGGCGGACTCCGTTCCGGAATGGGATACTGCGGTGCAAAGGATATTCCAACTCTTCAGGAGACAAGCCGGTTTGTAAAGATCTCAGCTGCATCTTTGAAGGAGAGTCATCCTCATGATATTCACATTACAAAAGAGGCTCCGAACTACTCCATTGATGGATAAGAGGACAGAGGGATAAGTGGTGCCCGCCGGGATAGGGATTCCGGTGGGCTTTTATGTGCGCCCGGCATGGGCACAATCTTGCAAGGCCATATGATATAGTATGAAGGTGAATTTTAAATGTAAGTACAGATGAGTGGAGAATCAGAGGTTATGGAAGAGATTTTAATAAAGGCAGCTTCTTTTGTGGCGATTATTATGATGGGAAACGGGTTGAGAAGAAGGGGATTCTTTCAGGAGGAGGATTTTTATGTTCTCTCTAAGATTGTCCTTAAGATTACTCTTCCCGCAGCCATTATAACTAATTTTTCGGGAATTGATTTAAAGCCTTCTATGCTGTCTGTCAGTCTTTTGGGATTTGCAGGAGGCTTATTGCTGATCGGGGCAGCCTATCTGGCGACCATGGGGAAAGGCAGGGAGGAGAGAGCCTTTCATGTGCTGAATCTGGCAGGCTATAATATAGGGAATTTTACGATGCCCTTTGTACAGGGCTTCCTGGGATCCCTGGGAGTGATTATAACCAGTATTTTTGATGTAGGCAACGCCTTTATTTGCCTGGGAGGAGCATTCAGTCTGGCGGTTATGATCAAAGAGGGAAAGGGTGGGTTTCGTCTGATGCCTGTGCTTAAAACCTTGTTTCGCTCCATTCCCTTTGATACGTATGTATTGATGACTCTTCTTTCTCTTTTTCATATTTCTCTTCCGGCTCCGGTGGTTTCGTTTACAGGGATCATTGCAGGGGCCAATGGATTTATGGCTATGCTGATGATCGGTGTGGGCTTTAAGCTGTCATGGGACAGAGAGCAGATGGGAGGGATTGTCAGGATTCTGGTACTCCGATACTCCATATCCATTGCTCTGGCTGCCGGGTTTTATCTGTTGCTGCCTGTTTCAGAGGAATATCGTCAGGTTCTGGCAATTCTGGTTTTGAGCCCCATTGGTTCTGCGGCTCCGGCCTTTACAGGGAATATGGGCGGAGATGTGGGGCGTTCCAGCGCAGTGAATTCCCTGTCCATTGTGATCAGTGTGATTCTGATTACGGGAATGCTCCTACTGATTCAATAACCTGTCTACAGCGTGGATGGCCTTTCTGTATCGCTCTTGGTAATCACCATCAATACAACGATAGGATCGGCCATGACTTTTTAGAAGCTCTTTGATTTTACCGGAATAAGTTTCTCTGTCAGCCTCTATCACAGGACTGCGATCGCCGTCCTGGATAAAGGTAACATCCGGTTCCAGAAATAAAATTAAGTCGTAGGTATTGAGCGCATCTATGGTATCTGATAAAGCCCGATTTTTTTCAATGCCTGGATCCTTCAAAAAATTCATATAAAATTGTGTGACCAAGGCATCTGTATCAATGAAAAGAATTTTATTGCTGTGCTTCATGGCATTTATTTCGTTAAGCTTGTGCTGCAGCAATATTTCTGTAAAATCTTCAGACAGCATCATTTGATCGGTTCCTGAGCGTTCTGAAATATCCCGACCTGCTTCATCAATGTAATTTGTGTTATAGTGATTGGCAAGATTGATGGTAAGAGTAGATTTGCCTGTACTCTCGCTTCCCATTAAAAGTACTTTTTTTACATAGTATGGTTTTGCTGTACTGGCAATCCAATCCCAATGGGCATAGGGGTTTTGTCTTATCTTTGTGGAGCTTATGTGGTTTCGTTTAAATATGTATCGTTCACTTTCCGGATAGCAAATATTCCAAAAGCTTGTCTCGTCATAATCACTGCCGCAGAAAACAACATCGATTGTCTGACCAATTTGTTTTTTTACTATGTCAGCATCTGCCATCCAATATTCCTGAGTATAATCCTCCTTTGTTTGCGCTGTATCCTGTAGTATTATGATTTTTACATTGCCAATATGTTTTGTCAACTGATATAGCCAGCGATATCGCACTCTAAGATCGATTTCTTCCCGACTCACTCCTGCACTTAAAACAAGAAACAGTGCTTCGCACATATTTGCTGCCTGAATGATGCAGTCAACATGGCCAAGATGCAGAGGATTAAAGGATCCACCGTACATACCTGTCTTGTATTTCATCTGTTTTCCGCCTCCCTGTTCCACCGAATAAACATAAAAATTGCATTTAGAAGATAGACGCTCCACATAGCAAGGGTTGCAATGGTTTCACCCCCTTGGGAAAAATGAATTCCCCACATAATTACAGTTACTATATCTACGACAATCCAAAGGATCCATTGTTCCGTCAGCCTCCAAATACATAGAAGCTGAGCTGTGATGGATATGACTGTACTCATGCTGTCAATATATGGGAGCTGTCCTCCCAGAGATTTGAGTACTAATCCATATAGAAAGATAGAAATGGCTGTAAGACCGTAGACAAAGACACTTTTTTTAAAGGGAAGTTTCTGTTTACTTACCTCACCTGTTTCTGTGTTCATGTGTTTTGCCCATGTAAACCATCCAACAAAATTCATGGGAAAATAATAGAGCAGGTTCAGCATCACTTCGCCGTAGAATTTGGCTTCAAATGATATAATAGCATAGAGTACTACATTGACGGTTCCAAAAAGAAAGGAGGAAGGCTTTCCCTTTCCCGTTAAAATTACACACCAGACTCCGGTTAATGCAGCCAGAATGCTGGTGACTTTATCTTTCCAATACAGGGACAATGCTAGAATAACAGTGGTGGCTATGATAAGCCAAGCTATATCCGGCGGTTTCCAGCCGGTGACTTCACTTTTTAGAAAATCGTTCATCCTTTTGCTCATCTGCTTTTTCCTTTCTCATGCGGAGCTTCAATGTGTTTCTGCTTCATTCTTTTTTCTAAAATAAGACAAAAGCTTAGTGCTTTCTTGATCCAAACTGACCTGATTGTTTGTATTATAACACGAAGGGCTCAATAAAGCTATTATAGATTCCGGCTGTTTAAGGCTCCCGGCGATGTAAAGCTTTCCGATGGTTATTTTAAAATATAAGGTTGTCGAGATGAGAAAAAAAGAGTAGAATGATGTAGAAAATACTATTTGAAAAAGGGGAAGTATGGATGAAACAGATGAGCGTGGGGATGACACAGAGACAGGTAATGGCAAAGGATCTGACCATATGTGGGCTGTTTGCATCGTTAACAGCAGTCGGGGCTTTTATTAAAATCGTGATACCGGTGGGAGCAGATACAATGAATTTTACGCTTCAATGGTTTTTTGTTCTCCTGGCAGGTCTTTTACTGGGGTCGAAACGAGGGTTTCTCAGTGTGATGACCTATCTCCTTATTGGACTGGTGGGGATCCCTGTGTTTGCCCGAGGGGGCGGCCCGGCTTATTTGTTTCGTCCTACCTTCGGTTTTTTGCTGGGATTTGCCCTGGCAGCCTACGGGATTGGAAAAGTGTGTGAGTGGATGCATTCATATAAGCTTGGTATTGCCATGGCGGCAGTGACAGTGGGATATGTAATTTACTATGGAATGGGAATTCTTTATTTTTATTTTATCACCCATTTTGTAGTGGTAACCCCTAATACAGTGGGCTGGGGAGTTATTTTTGGAATGTATTGTCTTCCAACTATGATTCCGGATTATGTACTCTGTGTGCTGGCAGTGGTAATTGCAGCCAGGATTCGTCCGGCCATTGAGCAGGCAATCCATTAAAATGAGAGTGTTTTATGTGATGATGATGTTATAATAAGGACAAAGTTAGAGAAACGCAGAAAAATCACAATGTCATGATGCCGGGGTCGAAACATAGTGTTTGCTACGTTCACCCTGTTATATGAACT
>MJGMH2__coassemble_815_pt1 | contig 84777 bp, 88 predicted proteins | sample MJGMH2__metabat2_low_PE_014 | metagenome-assembled genome bin MJGMH2
ACTAATCCTTCTAATAATGTTACAATATCCATGAGAGTAGTCTCCTTTAATATTTTTAGTTTTTTCGTCGAAACCATTATATCAAAGGATGGAATGATTACTCTCTTTTATTTTCTTATTCAACTGACAAAATCTTTACTCTATTCTTTTCCTTCTTTTCTTTCTGAATGTTCTAACTGACTCTTAACCTGTTCTTCCTTTAGAATCCAGCTAATCCAGCCGGACCATTCAGCCGCCAGATGTTTTTGATGTTCTCTTATTAGTATTTTAGGACATATGATTGGAAATTCTACTAATAATCTGGCTTTTACTCCCTTATCTGTATTTTTAAATTGGTGACGCACACCGCCAATTATCGTTCCATCTTTCAATTTCGCTACACCTGTAGATTGATATTCATAATTCAAATCTCTCGGTTCTTTAATTCCTCTTTCATCATTAAAAGTGATAAAAAATTGTGTTGGGACAGGAGCACAGCCAGTCGTTTCTATAACCTCTAATATTCCGTTATGCGGATTGAGAACATAATGGTCCGGACAGACATTAAGATTAGCTCTTTTGTATTCTTCCCTGTTCTTTAACATCAGTTCATCTACTTTTTCGTTCATTGTTTTAGCGTCAATGCCATCAACATATATTACAGTGATTGCATTACGCCTTTTGCCAAATGATATGAATGAAGCAATCTTCATTCCCACTGTTCCAATAAAAAGTTTTTTATGCAAAAGCTTTATCATATCTTCATAAGAATATTTTAATTTCAGCTCCAAGCATTTTTCATCTGTATTTTCATCTCCGGTAATGTCACTTTTTAAATTGTGTAATACTTTTTTTCTTCTTTTTTTCTTCCAGGCTTTTAATTCATCAATCGTAAATTCTTTTTGGTCAATCAGTATCCTCATTTGTTTATCACCTCCATTATATCTTTTATCCGGCATTACCTGCAGCGAACATATGATTTGCCGACTTATAGTCAATATCCATACCTATCATTTTGAACGTTGCCATTCTGCTATTAATAATCAAGCTCCGGCATCCTGTTGGTATATTTTGACAAATGACTGTAAAAGACACTTTTTCTTAACACAGAAGAAATTTTTTAGTGCTCTAACGAATATAACAGCTAGCTGAATGGCAATGTCGTGCATGGCGATTCCCCGCAGCTTATGGGTTAATTAATTTTTATCATCTCTCTGCAAGCTTTATCCGCAAAATAAAAAACGACATCTATCCCACTAAATCAAAGTTTCCGTTCATAACATTTTTGTGTTTTAGAAATAGACCTTCTTGTGCAACAAGCCGCTTTAATATTTGTAAAGATTCATCTGACGGTTGATAGATAGAATTTGAAAATCCTCCGTAAAAACTTATAAGAAACTGTGGTGCGGTAAAAAGTATCTGTACAGAGGAAAAATCCTTTGATACAATTTGTTGTATCACATATGATAAATTGTTTGGAGTATGATCCCGTATATTTACATCAAACGGAAAATCGAATTTCTCAACAGAAGAGGGGATCACAGCTTCTGTAAGATAAATCTCACACGGATAATAGTAAATGAGTTTTAAGGCAATCCTGGCCAACTTCTCTGAAAATTGTGAAAGATATGTATCTTCAAAAAACAGTTCCAATTCTAAAAATTTAGAATCTGCAATGTCATATGGGATAAAGTCTATGAAATAAGATTCTTCAAGTGCTTGTAATGCTTCTATTGTTTCATACATAATATATCATCTCCCAATCTTGAGGGGATTTTAGCCCTGATTTTCATTATTTTATGATGGGGAAGAGGTGTGAGCCTCTTCCTTTTATGTTTTCCAATGATAATGATACTCCGAATTCAGCTCTGAAGATTCTCCTCAATCCGCAAAAGTTGGTTATACTTAGCAACCCGATCCGAGCGGCAGGGAGCGCCTGTCTTAATCTGACCTGCATTTACTGCTACTGCAATATCTGCAATGATGGAATCCTCCGTCTCTCCGGAGCGATGGGAAATGATCGTTCCAAACCCGGCTCTCTTTGCCATCTCAATGGCCTCAAAGCTTTCAGTCAGAGTGCCAATCTGATTTACCTTTACCAAAATACTGTTGCCTGCCCCCATCTCAATCCCCTTTGACAGACGCCTGGTATTGGTGACAAAGAGATCATCTCCCACCAGCTGAATCCTTCCTCCCAGCTGGTCTGTGAGCATTTTCCACCCCTCCCAGTCCTCTTCCTGAAGTCCATCCTCAATGGAACAAACAGGAAACTGTTCCACCAGGCCGCGGTAATATTCTACCATCTCACGGGCATTCCGACCTACTTCCCTTCCTGTCATCCTGCTCTCTCCCGGAAACAGATACAGTCCCCTCTCTTCATCATACAGCTCACTGGAGGCAGCATCAATGGCAATTTTCATATCCTCACCTGGTTTCAGCCCTGTTTTCTCCATGGCCTTAACCAGAAATGACAACACTTCTTCCGAGTTCCTGAGATCAGGCGCAAACCCTCCCTCATCTCCCACACCTGTACTGTAGCCCTCCTCATTGAGCAGCTTCTTTAAGGTGTGGTACACCTGGGCACACATACGCAGCCCCTCACAAAAGCAGTCGGCTCCATAGGGCATAATCATAAACTCCTGTAGATCCACCGTGTTGTCCGCATGCTTTCCACCGTTTAAAATATTCATCATGGGGACAGGCAGATGAGATGCGTGGATTCCTCCCAGATAGCGGTACAAAGGCATGTGAAGGCCATTGGCTGCTGCTCTTGCTACCGCCATTGATACACCCAGTATGGCATTGGCGCCCAGCTTACTCTTATTTTCTGTGCCATCCGCTTCCAGTAAAAGCGCATCAATTCGCTTCTGATTTAAAGCGCTCTCAAACAGCACTGCCTCACTTAAAACAGTATTCACATGCTCCACTGCGTTCTGAACTCCAAGTCCATTATAGCGTTCCCCGCCGTCCCTTAATTCCACTGCCTCAAACTTACCTGTGGACGCCCCTGAGGGTACGGCAGCTCGTCCTGTGGCTCCCTCTGTAAGGCACACCTCCACCTCCACCGTGGGATTCCCCCTGGAATCCAGGATCTCTCTCCCCGTAACCTTCTCTATCTCCAGATGGCTCAGCATAAAAAATGACCTCCTCAAATGAATTTTATCATCACCATAAGGATAGCCATTTTTTAGTGTTTTATGTATGGAGCTTGAATCCTCTACAAAACAGAAAAATCTCCTTCCAGCTGCCCGCTCTTATCCCCGTAGGCAGTGTGCAGCATGTCCTCAGCCAGCCTGCTTAAGGGCTTTCCATAAAATTCCCTGTAGAGCTCCTGAATCTCCTGGTTTTCATGGCTCAGGCGCAGCTTCATCCCTTTATCCCTCTGATACAGGCTCCGGATCCGTTTCTCCCTCAGTGCATCTCCCTCATATGACTTATCCTTCGGCTGACCGCCTCCTCCAATACAGCCTCCCGGACAGGTCATTACCTCCACAAAGTGATATTCCTTCTCCTGATTCTTTATCTTTTCAATCAACCCCCTCACATGTTCCGTTCCATAAACCACCGCTACATTCACCCTCGTGTCCCCTATCATAAGACTGGCTTCCCTCACCGCCTCCATACCCCTTACCGGTTTTAGCTGATAAAATTCTTCAGGAGCCTTTTCCCCGGTCATGTACTCGTAAGAGGTTCGCAGAGCTGCCTCCATCACCCCGCCTGTATTGCCGAAAATAACCCCTGCTCCAGAGCCCTGACCCATCAGTCTGTCATAGTCTGAATCCACCAACGCCTGAAAATCAATGCCTTTCATTCTGGCCCATCTGGCCAGCTCCCTGGTGGTAATCACGTAGTCCATATCTCTCAGGTTATCATCTCCCAGATAGGTTCCTGATGCTCTCATCTCCTCCCTTCGAATCTCATACTTCTTAGCTGTACAGGGCGTAACTGCCACATTCACAATCTTGCCGGGATCAATCCCCATCTTCCTGGCAAAATATGTCTTAATGGTAGGCCCCTGCATACCGATAGGACTTTTGGCAGTGGATATATGAGGAAGCATTTCCGGATAATAAATCTCCGCAAATTTCACCCAGGCAGGACAACAGCTGGTAAACTGAGGCAGGGGGCCGCTTCCCTTTGTGATTCTCTCAAGCAGCTCGCTGGCTTCCTCCATCACAGTTAAATCTGCCCCAAAGTTGGTATCCAGCACGTAGTCCGCTCCCAAAGCCCGGAGCAGAGCTACCATCTTTCCCTGAACGAAGCTTCCCTGCTCCATACCAAACTCCTCTCCCAGAGCCGCACGCACCGAGGGGGAGGTAGAAACAATCACCACTTTGTCCGGATCCATAATTTCAGCAGCCACCATACCATATTCCGGCTGCTCCTGGATACATTCCACAGGACAGACATTGGCACACTGCCCACAATGGATGCATATCGCCCGGTCTTTAGTTTTAAGCAAATCATACGTTCCCAATACTCCAATGTAATCCCGACAGATATCCCGGCACTGGCCGCATTGAATACATTTGTCCTCATCTCTGAATATGGACGCATTGTCCTTGTCAATGGGTACTCGTACCTCTGGTGACTGATGATAACTCATAGTTGAATCCTCTCTTTCGTATTATTGTTTAAAATTAATAATAATTATTATTATTAAAAATGTCAATCTTTATTTTTCTATAAAGAAAAAATCCTACGTCTCTTACAGCATAGGATCCTTCATCTTCTTCCCCATTTAATTAAAATAACTTTGATATAGCTGAAAGAAATGATCGCTTTCGCATCGCTCCCCCTCAGAAAAATCAATCATTTCCCGGATATTTCCCTTTAACTTCACCTGGTGAGTCTTTATAAAGGGCTCATAAAAGCTTAAAAATGCCTGGGTCTTTTTCTCCCTGGACAGTTGGCTCTTGCGCTCCATGGTGGCTTGCGAGTCATAGGCATTGATACATTTCAGAATATAAAATTTCCCCTCCTTCTCCACCACATCACTTATCTCATCCTGTTCCAGCCCAAAGGCTTCCTGACCCAGAATGTCCATGTCCTCACTCCACTCCAGAGTATGATTGATTTGACCCTCCTTGGAATTTCTGGACGCAATGGATCCAAAATCTGCCTTCTCCCCCCGAACCTGTTCCAGAACCCTTTGGGCCTCCGTTGCATCCTCCAGAGCAATCTGCTGAATCTGAATTACCTTTGCCTCTGCATCGCTAACCTCCAGATCTTCCCCCTCTGTCATCTCTTTCACCAGCTTGTCAGCCCTGTAGTACTCACAGTAGAGGCGATAAACCTCCTCTTCGCTGACATCCATGTACTCCTGATCATCAGGAAGCAGACTTCTATAATATTCCTGAGACAGATTCTTTAGAGCATCCTTCTCCTGCCCTGTAAGCTCCACATTCTTTTCATCTGCCATAAGATTGATCACTGCCAGCTCTGTCAGAAACTGCTCTATCTGCTTCGTCAGCTTATCCTCAAAGGTAATACCGCTGGAATCTGCCTGCACCTTCCACAGCCGGCTGGTGTAAACATTCTGGTAACGATTCCGCTCTGTGGCTGCAACCACCATAACCTGCCCTTTGGAATATTCCTTCTCCACCGTCTTCATCTCCTCCTGGACAGCCGTCTTTTTTGCACACCCAAACATCCCCACGGCTGCTGCCATACAGAGAATTCCCACTCCCAATCTTATCTTCCGGTTGACGCTCTGTCTCCTGCTGCCTCTGTATCTGTACACGGCCAAACTCCTTTCAAAGCAGCTGCTTTAATATCTTAAGAACTCCATCATTCACATTACTGTCCGCCTGAAACCGGGCCGCCCTTCTTACTTCCTCTCTGGCGTTGGCAACGGCGAAGCTGTAGTAGGCCCTTTCAAGCATCTCTATATCATTCAGCTGATCCCCAAAGGCCATGGTCTCCTGAGGAGAGATCCCAAGACTTTCCTGTATGGTTCTCACTGCATGCCCCTTGTTGACACCCTTTGCCATACAGTCCATCCACATGTCTCCGGCACAGGCCATCTTGAGGGCTCCATTAAACTCCTCATAAATCTCTCTGGTGGCAGCTTCAATCCCCTGTCTCTTATAGATGGATATCTTCACACAAGGCTCCTTCACCTCCATCAGATCCTCAACCCGGTTCAAATGAAACTTATAGCTGTCTACCAGCCAGCCACACAGTTCTTCATCCTCTGTCTCTACATAATCACCGTTGATACCAGCGTATACAATCTCCAGATCCGGATAGAGACGAACCTTCTCGATAAGCCTTTTTACCATATGCTCCTCAATAGGATAAGCGTAGAGGCATCTTCCATAGCACCCTACATAGGCTCCATTATTGGACACATAAAATATCTTTTCCTTCACAGACGCAAAGGTGTTCTCCACACTGATCCAGGGACGTCCACTGGCTATGACCACCTGAATCCCTTTCTTTCGCAGCTGTAAAATAACATCAAAAAGCTCAGGATTCAATGCCGGGGAGCCATCCTCCACCAAGGTTCCATCCACATCAGATACAATCAGCTTAATCATCTTCCCTATCCTCCACCAGTCTTTTTACTTCCTGGCAGAGCCTTCCCAGGGGCAGCCCCACCACATTAGAGTAATCTCCCTCAATCCCCTTAATATAAGCGGCAAATTTCCCCTGTATTCCGTAAGCTCCCGCCTTGTCAAGGGATTCCCCGCAGTCTGCATAAGCTTTTATCTCTTTGAAAGTCATAGGATATACATGTACCTCTGTTCGCTCTGCAAATGTGACTCCATGGGTGATCCCCCCTCCCAGACATAAAAGCACCGTCACTCCTGTATAGACCTGATGACTCCTTCCCTGAAGGCTTTGTATCATCTCGCAGGCTCTCATGGGTGTTCCCGGTTTCCCCAATATTTCATTTCCCACCGCCACCACCGTATCTGCCCCAATGACCATGGTTCCCTCACTACATCCGGAAGCCACATCCTCTGCCTTCTGCCTGGACAGATCCATTACGATCTGATCCGGCTTCGTTTCCTGCGTCTCCTCTTCCACATGACTGGGTCTTATATCCCCACAAATTCCCAGCTGAGCTAACAGCTCCTTCCGTCTGGGGGAGGCAGAAGCCAGCACTACATGAAATCCATTCCAATGATCCCTCATTTTGTTATTCTCCTTTTAGAAATGCGCCAGACAGAGATTCGTTTTTAAGCTGCCTCAGGCAGACAAAAAGGCCGCCCCTACCCAAAGCAGCCTCTTTTTCATCTCCACAAACAGGCAGATTAGTAGATTTTCAACCGTCCCACAACCTCACCTTCTTCCTCCATACCATTAAGGCGCATATGCAGACAGTAAAGAAAATCCACAAAATAAAACATGGCAAGCCCTGCTGCCAGAACCATTCCCATATGCTTCGGAATGCTCCTCACCCCAGAGCGCACCCAATGATCCAGAAAATAAAAAAAGAATAATCCCAGAAATCCCCAGGCCAAACTGCTCTCCAGACAAATCATACCCTTGTAATTGAAAGGCTTATGGCTGTAATCCCACCAGAAGGCTCCAAAGAGACGTACCATAATATGGGCAGTTACCAGCTCCATCGTGGTTGCCATAACCACAGTGACTACGTAAAGCTCTAAAGGGTTTCCCGGCACCATGTGTAACAACAAGCTGGCTCCCAGAGCTCCAAAACCATATATGATACAAAAAGGGCCGTGACCAAATCCCCGATCCATCACGGGACGCTTATATTCCACGCTCAACACAATGCACTCCAGCAGATATCCCATAAAGCTGTAACTAAAAAACCAATTCATGAAGCTGTAAACATTCATATTATCTTCTGTCCTTCCTGTCTAATCCTATCTCTCAGTCTCCTCTATTAAAAGCAGGAATTTATCATCAGGGCCAGCACAATCCCTAAAAAAGCGCCTGCCATAACCTGAAGGGGAGTATGACCCACATATTCCTTCAGCTTTTCCTGAAGCACCTCAGCATTGAGCTTCAGAGGATTCTCCATGAGCATCATATTTAAAAGCTTTGCCTGTTTTCCAGTCTCCCGCCTCACTCCTGTTGCATCGTACATCACAATCGTGGAGAGAATGAAGGATACGGCAAACTCGAAGGAACCAATCCCATACTTCATCATTGCCGCTGTAGTCATAGCGCAAACAGTGGCGGAATGGGAGCTGGGCATACCTCCTGATCCTATCAAACGTTCTGCATGAAAGCTTTTATTTAAAGCAAAGTCAATCAGAGTCTTTAAAACCTGGGCAGCCATCCAGCCTGCCACCCCGCTTACCAGAACCTGATTTTTAAGCATTTGTGACAAAACATCCATCGTATCTTTCCCTATCCCCTTTCCCTACCTTCTCACTGGCCGGGCCAGGAATCTCATCAAAATTCTGCTCTTGATGCAGGCTGTCGTTTCCACTATGCTGCATATCTTATCTGCACAGTTAACAGAAAACCCTACCCTGGTAGCAGGTGGTGTGAGAGTCAGGGGCCACATATGCCGGAGAATCGCATCCTCCTCTTCCCAGGATAACACAAAATAAGTGCGGGCATGTGTAAGGGCTGTTCCGGGATGGGTAAAGCCATGAAAATAGTTTCCCGTCTCTCTGGCATGTGTGTGCCAGTCGTATAAAAACAAATCATGGAGAAGCCCTGCCCGTGCAGCGCTTCTCCAATTCCCTCCAAATCGTTTACATAGCTTATATCCCAGATATGAAACCTGGATCGAGTGATCCCTGCAGGTAGTGGTTCCGTGGTGTATAAAACAATCCAGCGACTGAAATACAGAACTGTCTAAGATATCCTCCACACACTCCATGTACTCTTTATCTCTGGTATATTCTGCAATGACTGATGACTCCATCTGTATCGCACCTTCCTCTTCTTAATCCAACGCTACCATTCATTATCTGATATTTAAGGTGGATTGTCAATAACCAATCAACCGGTTATTTTCTTATATTCCAGAAGAATCTTATCTGATATGAGGGCAATAAATTCAGAATTGGTAGGCTTGCCCTTTCCGGTGCTGATTGTGTACCCAAACACCTCATCAATGGTTTCCATCTTTCCTCTGCCCCATGCAACTTCAATGGCATGGCGTATCGCTCTCTCCACCCGGCTGGCTGTGGTCTGATTTCGCTTTGCAATGGCCGGATACAAAATTTTGGTCACAGAGCTCATCATCTCCTGATCCTCCACCGACATGGCAATGGCATCCCTCAGATACTGATATCCCTTTATGTGGGCCGGTATCCCCAGCTCATGAAGCATTTTCGTAATATCATCCTCCAAATGCTCCTTCATGTATTCCTCTCTGGAAATCTGAGTCTCCTCTCCTATCTCAAAAAGGGCTCTTCCTCCCTTGCCGGTCTGACCGTTCTCCGGCAGCTTTCCAATATGGCGTATTTTGTTTACCAGAACCTCCTTATCAAACGGTTTCATCAGATAGTAATTGGCACCTGCTTTAAAAGCCTCTTCTGTCATTTGCTCTCCGCCGACTGCACTGAGTATGATAAATGCAGGATTCTTCATAAATGTATGATCTTTTTTGACTTTCTCTACAACAGATATACCGTCAATCTTGGGCATAACCAAATCCAGCAATACAATATCCGGCGTGGTATCCACAATCATATTAATGGCGTCTGCACCATTGTCAGCTCTTCCAATTACGGCTAACCCGTCTTCTGAACTAATCAATTCATCCAGCGTATTCAGAATCAATGGATTGTCATCCACAATCGCAACGTTCAGCTTTTCCACTTCCCTTTACCTCCTTCATTGTTTCCATGCCTATACTTCCTGAAAAACCCTTTTATTATTTATTCACCTGGTATTTTACAAAAATCCCCATCCTTCGTTTTCCCTGTGAGTCCAATTATATATGCTCTCTTGAACATATATCAATCTTTGGTGGTCGCATCTTTAGACAAATTCAACACCTGTCGATTTTGAATTGTAACATCTTCTGAGGAAAAATGCAATTATTTTTGGTGTTAATTAACGCAAATATAGCAAATAATCAATTATTCTTGTCATATTATGACGATTTAACACCATTTTGATCCTGTTCATCCATCCCTCTATCCGTCAGTGATCCAGCATATTTTCAATTAAAATTCCATAGCCTCTGGCAGCATCCTGCACAAATACATGGGTCACCGCTCCTGCCAGCTTTCCGTCCTGTATAATGGGGCTTCCGCTCATTCCCTGCACGATTCCCCCTGTAAGCTCAATCAGCTCCGGATCCGTCACCTTGATCACCATGCTCTTATTTTTATGGCTGGCATTTCCATCTACCTTCTGGATCTCAATGGCATAATCCTTAAGCTCCCCTGATATGTCACTTCTTATAAAGGCAGCTCCTGGTTTCACATCCTGTCTGCACGCAATTTCCATGGGCTCTCCCGGAAGCTGTTTTTGAAACGGTTGATTCACCGTTCCAAATATCCCCTCATCTGTATTGGCTCTTATGTCTCCCATATGGGATTGGGGTCCATAGTAAATAACCCCCGAGAGCATTCCCGGCTTTCCAACGGTTCCCTTTTCAATTCCCATAATCTCAGTGGTATAAAGAGCTCCCTCTGACGATTCTACCAAATCCCCTGTATCACTGTCGCTGATTCCGTGACCCAGAGCTCCAAAATTCCCATTCATATCCACATAAGTAATGGTTCCGATCCCCTGTGTATCATCTCTCACCCATGCCCCCAGCTTGTACTGCCCATCTGAGCCTGCCACCGGCGTTACCCTCACCTCCATCTCTTCCCCACTTCTGCGCAGGGAAAGAACACTGTCATGACCCTGGGACTCATTTACTGCATGTATCAGATCCTCCTTGGTACTCATGGGCACTCCATTAAAAGCCTGAATATAATCCCCGGATTTTAAAATTCCATAGGCAGGTTCTGTCTCCGCCCCATCCCTTCCTGTAATCCGTCCGGTTCCAATGACCATGACACCGTCTGATTTCAGATAAATCCCAATGGGACTTCCGCAGGGAACGGCATATCTGGTGTCTACTACGTCCACCTGAATATCCTTTAGCTTAATTAATCCAAACAGCTTAAATCCTACCTGATAGCTTCCCTGCCGGCCTGCAAACATGGAAAACTTCTCGCTGCCGCTTATGGTGATCTGATCGGCAGGAATCTTACTTTCATTTCCCAGAGCTACCTCCTGACTCTCGCTGGAAATCGTCGCTTTCAGCGGCAGCCCAAAGGAAAATTCCTCCTCCTCGTTCTCAATAATGCTCACCCGATCCGGTATGACCCGATCTGCATAGTACCATGTATATCCTGTTCCGGCTATGGCCATTAACCAGAACATGCGCCCCATCCACCGGTAATCATTCGATTTTCCTCTCATTGCCCTGCCTCCTTGTATCCTCATGCTGTTATGCCGTTTCACTCAGAGCGCCAGACATACATTTCCTACCACTTTTGGCCAAAAAGGCGAAAAAAAGAAAGAAGCATGCCCATTGCCTCTTTCTTAGTATGATCCGTACTTGGAATTTCAATCTGTTTTATTTTGTTCTGTCTGCCAATTCCTTCATTTCCTCTGCATTCTGCAAAACTGCATCTGTTATCTTTGCACCGCCTAAGAGTCTTGCCAGCTCCCAAACAGAAGCCTTCCTGTCCAGCAGGCCAATGGTAGTAAGAGTCTTTCCTTCGCTGGAAGACTTTGCAATTTCAAAATGAGAATCTGCCATGGCGGCTATCTGGGGCAGATGGGTGATACAAATCACCTGATGGCTTCCCGCAATCACCATTAGCTTTTCTGACACCTTCTGAGCCGTACGCCCGCTGATCCCGGTATCAATCTCATCAAAAATCAATGTGGGGATGTCATCGGAATCTGCCAAAACTGTTTTGATGGCCAGCATAATTCTGGACAGCTCACCTCCTGAAGCCACATCCTTAAGCGGTCTCACCGGCTGGCCCGGATTAGTGGAGATCAAAAACTGAGCCTCATCCCACCCGGATCCGGTGATCTCCTCCATTTTCTTAAACTCCATCTCAAATTCCACATCCAGAAAATTCAAATCCGTCAGACCACTCCTGATTTCCTTTATCAGATCCTTGGAAGCCTTTTTGCGTATCTCTGATAATTGTGCACAGAATCCTTCCAGTCGATTCACGCAGGCTTCCAACTCTTTTTGTGTCTGTTCCCGGCGATTGTCATAATCCTCCAGTTCCTCCAGACGTTTCCTCTTTTCGTCCAGTTTCTGATTTATGATTGCTGCAGTCGCCCCATACTTAGACTGAAGGCTGTGAATCAAATCCAGCCGCTCCTCCAGCTCCAAAAAAGCCTCCTGATCAAATTCCATTGCATCAATGTAGGAAGAAACCTCCCGCTTCACATCCTGCAAGATGGAATCTGCATCATAGATCTGATCCCGTATGCACTCTAATGCGCCATCGTATTCCACCACCTGCTCCACTTCCCTTAAGGCTCCGGATAGCCAGTCTCCCTCCATAGCCTCGTAGGCAGCCCCCAGACTCTCCCCTATCTTTTTAGCATGGGTAAACCGGCGGTAAGAGAGGGTGAGCGCTTCCTCCTCCCCCTCCTTAAGATCAGCCTCCTCTATCTCCTGAATCTCAAACTGCAAAAAATTCATCTCCCGGACACGGCCTTCCAAATCTAAATCAAAGCACTCCATCCGATCCTTAAGAGCTCGATAAGACTGGTACTCTTTCCCTATCTTCTGCTTTACAGGCCAGGTCAGATGCCTTGCATACGCATCCAGAATTTCCAGATGTTTTGATTTGTACAGAAGGGATTGATGCTCATGCTGTCCGTGAATATCCAGAAGAAGACCTGTGACCTGGCGCAGTCTGGCTGCGGTTACTGTTTCATCATTGATTCGGCTTACGCTTCTGGAGGGCATGATCTTCCTGGATAGAATCACCAGACCGTCCTCAGTGGGATCCACCTCCAGCTCCCTCAAGGAATCCAGCTTGCCCTCTCCCTTCAGATCAAATACCAGCTCAATATAGGCATACTCTGCTCCCTGACGTATGCTGTCCTTGGAAACCTTCCCCCCTAAAGCCATGGTGACAGAACCGATGATGATGGATTTCCCCGCCCCTGTCTCTCCTGTCAGTATATTCAGACCCTCCCCAAATTCCACGTCCGCCTTCTCAATGAGCGCCAGATTTCTTACATGCAGCTCCAGTAACATCCTTTACCCCTTCCTCCTGAGGGCATTCGCCCTAATCTTCCACCATCTTCTTGATCTTTTCCATTACAATGATGGTATCATCCACACTTCGAATTGCGCACATGACGGTGTCATCCCCTGCAATACAACCCACTATCTCTGTAAACTGAATGGCATCCAATGCAGCTGCCACAGCCATGGCCATGCCGGATACCGTTTTTATCACCAGAATATTCTGAGCCATATCCACAGACACAAAACCGTCCTTCAAAATACGAATAAATTTGACGGCAGAGGTTCCTCTGGGGCTTTCTAACACCATATATCGCTGCCGGCCGCTTTCTGCCTGTATCTTGGTGAGCTTCAGCTCCCGGATATCTCTGGATACAGTGGCCTGGGTCACGTGAAAGCCGGCTTCATTCAGCCTTCCTGCCAGTTCCTCCTGGGTCTCTATCTCATATTTTCCAATTAACTCCACAATCTTACTATGCCGCTCTACCTTCATGAATCCTCTGTCCTCCTTACATCCCAGCCAGATGATTGCTTAAATTCTGCATAAATGATATCTGACTCAGTTTTACCATAACTGTGTGCAGCTCAGAGGACTCAATCCAAATGCTGTCCCCCTCTTCCAGCTCCATGGAAGTGTCCCCATCAAAGGATACTACCTGACCGCTGTTTAACAGACGCAGCTCTATCTTATCCTCCGGCGCCAGAACAATGCTTCTGGCATTTAAGGAATGGGAACAGATGGGAGTGAGAACCATCATCCTGGCAGAGGGAGCGATCACAGGTCCCCCTGCTGAAAGGTTGTATGCAGTGGAACCGGTAGGGGTGGCCACCAGCACACCATCTGCAGCATACTCATTGAGATACTCGTCATTTACATAGACACGGTAGCGCAGTACTTTCAGAGGCCCTGGTCTGGTGACTGCAATTTCGTTCAAGGCAATGTCCTCCAGAACTGCCTTCCCTTCATGACAGACAGTTCCTCTGATCATCATACGCCGCTCCAGCTGATACCTGTCCTCCAGAAGGGCGTCCATCACAGGAGCAATATCTTCCTGGCGGCTTACCTGGTTTAAGTATCCCAGATGCCCCCGGTTTACTCCCACCATGGGAATATTCCTTCCTGCCAGATCCCTGGCTGCCTGTATTAAGGTTCCATCGCCTCCAATGGTAATCACACACTCCGTACCCTCAGGAACCCGACCGGCTCTTGTATGAGTACAGGCTCCATGGCTATTCTGCTCCTGCTGAAGGAGGCATACTGCACCTTTGGCTTCCAAATAAGTCTTGATGGAAGCCTGTGCTTCTTCTACATATTCTTTATCCAGATTGGCAATCATATAAAAATGTCTCATCGGTCAGGCTCCTGCCCCTGCATTTGTGCAAGGCTTATATTTTCTGTCTGTTATGGATCCAGTTCCCCATGGGCCTGGTCTACAATCCTGCCAGGCTCTGCTGCTGCCTGAGTCCGGATCTGTATGGTTCCATCCTCCCCCTGAGGATGGTTTTGAAGGTAAAGAAGATACTCAATATTACCCTCAGGTCCCTTAATAGGGGAAAACTCCAGATTCAGCACCTCCAACCCAATGCTGATCCCATAATCAATCACACGCTCTATCACTTCCAGATGAACGGCTTTCTCTCTCACAACGCCCTTCTTGCCCACCTTCTCCCGTCCAGCCTCAAACTGAGGCTTAATAAGACACACAATCTGTCCATCCCGGGTCAAAAGCGCCTTTACAGGCCCCAGCACTTTCGTCAAGGAGATAAAGGATACATCAATGGTTGCAAATTGGATCCCATCCTGTATCTCCTCAGGGGTTACATAGCGGATGTTGGTTTTCTCCATACAGACTACCCTGGGATCCTTTCTCAGGGTCCATGCCAACTGTCCATGACCCACATCCACAGCGTAGACCTTCGCCGCCCCATTTTGAAGCATACAATCTGTAAATCCCCCTGTGGAAGCGCCTATATCCATACACACCTTGCCTGTCAGCTCTGCTCCAAACCGGTTCATCGCTTTTTCTAATTTCAGGCCGCCCCGGCTTACGTATTTCAGAGTACTGCCCCTCACCTCAATGACCGCTCTCTCATCAAAGGTGGTTCCGGCTTTGTCCTCCTTCTGATCATTTACATACACAATGCCTGACATAATCAGCGCCTTAGCCTTCTCCCTGGACTCTGCCAGGTTCTGCTTTACCATCAGTATATCCAAACGCTCTTTCATCCATTTATCTCCCTGCCCTCTCCCTGCCGGCTCCAAAAGCTCAGGTAGGGGTTCTCTGCAAAGAGGGGATCATCATCCGATCCATCCCCCCTGCTTCATGGTTCTTATAATAGAATCGCTGTCAATTCCCAGCCCTTCCCGCAAAACAGATACATTTCCATGCTCTACATAAGCGTCCGGCAGCCCAATGTTTAACACCTTGACCTCAGGAAAATGCTCATGAATATAAGCTGTCACAGCCATCCCATATCCTCCCTGAAGAACATTTTCCTCCAGGGTTACAATGAGACGGTGCCTTTGAGCCAGACGATCTGCCAGCTCCCTGTCAAAGGGCTTTACAAAACGCCCATTTGCCAGCGTGCATGGAACTCCTTCTTTCTTAAGCTTCTCCCGCACATGTTCCCCTGTACTTACCATGCTTCCCACTGCAAGCAGCGCTATCTCCGTCTCCTCATAGAGCAGTTCTCCCTTTCCATATGTGATGGGCTGCCTAAACTCTCTCAGACCACGGTAAGCCTTACCTCTTGGATACCGGATTGCCAAAGGCCTGTTATACTCCATGGCAAACTCCAGCATAGCCCGCAGCTCCCACAAATTCTTGGGAGCCATCACACTCATATTGGGAATGCAGGTCAGGAAGGAATAATCAAAAATACCCTGATGGGTTTCCCCGTCACTTCCTACCAGACCGGCTCTGTCCACTGCAAAGAGAACCGGGAGATTCTGAATACACACATCGTGAAGCACCTGATCATAGCCTCTCTGAAGAAAGGAGGAATAGACTGCCACCACGGGCTTTAAGCCTGATGCAGCCATTCCCGCCGAGGAGGTTACAGCGTGAGCCTCTGCAATTCCCACGTCAAAAAACCGATCCGGAAATTTCTTTCCAAAAGCAGTAAGCCCTGTGCCGTCAGGCATGGCGGCTGTCACAGCCACCACCTCCGGATACCGCTCTCCCAGCTGACACAGCTTCCTGGAAAACACCTCTGTGTAGGAGGGATCCTTCCCCTCCGGAGCCCCCTTTCCTGTCTCCACATCAAAGGGTCCCACCCCATGAAACTGAGCCGGATTCCTCTCCGCAGGCTTATAGCCCTTTCCTTTCTTTGTTATAACATGTACCAGCACTGCGTGATCCAGCTTCTGTGCCTCTTTAAACACCTTGCAGAGTGCCTGAATATCATGGCCGTCCACAGGTCCCAAATATGTGATTCCCATATTCTCAAACAACATTCCGGGAATAAATAATTGCTTAATGCTGTTTTTGGTGCGCTTGATTTTATCAATCATGGAAGAACCCACCACAGGAATCCGCTCCAGGGTGTCCGCCACATTTTTCTTTAAATCATTGTATCCGCTTCCTGTGCGCAAACCATTCAAGTAGCGGGACATACCCCCTACATTTTCAGAGATGGACATGTTGTTATCATTCAGCACAATAATAAAGTTCTTCTTCAGACGGGCTGCATTGTTGAGAGCCTCATAAGCCATGCCTCCCGTCAGAGCCCCATCCCCAATGACAGACACTATCTTATAATCCAATCCCTGTATATCGCGCCCCTGAGCCATGCCCAGACCTGCCGATATAGAAGTGGAGCTATGACCCGTGTCAAAACAGTCGTAGGGACTTTCTTTCCGCTTGGGAAAACCGCTGATTCCCCCATACTGACGCAGCTCCTCAAACTCAGCCATGCGTCCGCTTAATATTTTGTGGGGGTAAGACTGATGTCCCACATCCCAGATCACCTTATCCTCCGGCAGATTGAAGGTCCGATACAGTGCAATGGTCAGCTCTACCACTCCCAGATTGGAGGCCAGATGGCCTCCTGTGTGACTAATGCTTCTAATTAAAAATGTGCGGACTTCCTGAGCAAGGGTTTTCAACTCCTGAAAAGGAAGCTCCTTGATCTCTTTTGTTCCCTTTATCTGTTCTAATCTCATATCTCTATTTCCCCAACATTCCCTTTTCGATTTACTTCTGCCGCTCTGTCAGCAGACGAATCAGCTCCTCTAAAAACTCATTGTTACCGGGCAGTTTATTCAGCTCCTGAATGGCCTCAAAGGAAAGCTGCTCCACATCCTTCCTGGCCTTGTCCATCCCCTCAAGGGTTACATAGGTTGTCTTAGCATTCTTCTCATCACTCTTGATCGGCTTTCCTAACACCTCTTCTTTTCCTGTCACATCCAATATGTCGTCCTGTATCTGGAACGCCATTCCAATCTTGGCAGCCAGGGTTTCTACAATCCTGCAATCCTCATCAGCGGCTCCTCCCAAAATGGCTCCCATCAACATAGCCCCTTCGATCAAAGCGCCTGTTTTCAGCCGATAGATAAAGTCCAGCTTATCCTTAGGAATGGATCCCCCTGCCAGTTCCACATCGACTGTCTGTCCGCCGATCATGCCCTGAGCGCCTGTCTTTTTAGCCAGCATCCCTATGGCCTTGCCCACAGCCGTCATTTCACCCGGCTCCGTACAGCGGTCAAAGGCAGAGGAGGCAGTCTCAAAGGCATGTACAATCAGAGCATCCCCTGCCAGCACCCCTATGTCTTCTCCAAATTCAGCCCAGGTGCTGGCCTTCCCTCTTCGCATCATATCATCATCCATGCAGGGCAGATCATCATGAACCAGGGACGACGTATGAATCATCTCAATGGCAGCCATAAAAGGCCCCACTGTGTCAGGCACCCTTCCTGTAAAGAGACGGCAGACCTCCTGCATCAGCATGGGACGCAGCCTTTTTCCTCCTGCTCTTACACTGTAATTCATAGCTTCAAATATGGTCTTTTGATGTCCTGTCTCCCTGGGTAAATACTGCTCCAGAAGCTGATCAATCTCCTCTGTCCGTTTCTTTAATTCCTGTTTCAATGCTTCCTTGTCACTCATGGTTGTTGCCCTCGCTCAATATCTGAATTTGTTTTTCCACCTTATCGATCTGTCCACTTAAGGTTTTCACCAGATTCATTCCCTCCTCATAGCAGGCAAATGACTCCTCCAGTGTATTATCACCCATTTCCAGCTTTCCTATGATTTTTTCCAGATGAATAAAATTTTCCTCAATTCCAGTCTGATTCTCCGGCTCTTTTATTTCCTCTGCTTTCTTACGCGGCATATCTTACTCCTCACTTCCTCTGATCCTTTTGAACCCGCTCTATCTCCTTTACCAGAGCCGTCACTCTGCCATCCTTCACCTGAATCCCAATTATATCCCCTGTCTGTGCCTGAGCCACAGATCTCAATCCCTTCCCCTGGGAATCTGTAATAAATCCATATCCCCCTGTCAGCTTTTTAAGAGGAGAGGCTCCCTCCAGCCTGCCCGCCATCAGAGCCAGTCTGTGCCTGCTGTCTTTTAGCTTCTCTTCCATCACCCGGTTTAAAAGGGAGCTTTGGGCAGACACCTTATGACCCGCCTCCAGAATCCGGCTTTTTAAATGGCTCTCCAGAAAATTCTGTATATCTGCCAGCCTTTGACGCCTGTCGTTCAGCTTACGCTCAGGATTGTGAAGAAGCAGCTTTGTTCTGCACTGCTCCAGACGAAAACTGTACCGCTCTGCCATCCTTCCCATGGATCGGTTCAGCAGCTCCCTGTACTGGCTCACCTGCGCCTGAAACCGGCTGTATTCAAATACTGCCAGCTCTGCAGCAGCCGAAGGAGTGGGAGCTCTCATATCTGCCACATAATCGGCAATGGTTACATCTGTTTCATGGCCTACTGCTGAGATAACCGGGGTGGAACAATTAAAAATCGCCCTGGCTACCATTTCCTCATTAAAAGCCCATAAATCCTCTATGGATCCTCCCCCTCGTCCCACAATCAGCACATCCAGCCCCATATCATCCAGCGTCTCAATCCCTTTTACAATACTGAATTTGGCCTTCTCTCCCTGAACCAGAGCCGGATACAGAACCAGCTGCACATAGGGGTTTCTCCTGGCAGAAATATTCATAATATCCTGAATCGCTGCTCCTGTGGAAGCTGTGACGATCCCTATTCTCTGTGCATATTTGGGAATGGGCTGCTTGTAGGAGGAATGAAACATCCCCATCTCCTCCAGCTCATTCCGAAGTGCTTCAAAGCGGGCAAAGAGATCTCCCCTTCCCTCTCTGGTAATCTCTTTTGCGTAGATCTGATACCTTCCCTCTCGCTGGTACACATCCACAGTTCCAGATACCCTGACCTCCTGCCCCTCCTCCAGCTGAAAGGCCAGCCCTTTTCTCTGGCCTGCAAACATAACAGCTCCAATCTGAGCGCCGCTGTCCTTCAGGGTAAAATAAATATGGCCGGAGGTATGATACTTGCAGTTGGAAACCTCACCCTTAATGGAAATGCGGTTTAAGGCAAAATCCTGGGCGAACATGTTTTTGATATATGAAGTTACTTGTGTTACGGTGTAAACACTCGCCATCCTCTATTCCTGTTCTAAGCCTTCCTTGTCTCCATCCTTCTCGTCCTCCGGAATAAATTTTGCCAGAATTCCATTGACAAATGCAGGAGAATCCTTCCCGCCAAACTTTTTAGCCAGCTCTACCGCCTCATTGATAGCCACCTTCGTTGGAACGGTTTCATCAAAGAGCATCTCAAAAAGTGCCAGACGCAAGAGAGTCAGCTCCACCTTTCCCATTCGCTTTGTCTTCCATCCAGCTGCCGCCTTATTCAGCTTCTCATCTATCTCAGGTATCTTCTCCAGTATCCTTGCTGTTCTTTCCTGAAGATATTCACTGTCAGCCGGTTTTAATTCTACTTTATGCAATACCTGAAGAATGCCTGACTGATCCAGGTCATCTTCCTCCGGGGACTGGAAATACTGTTCTAACTGAGCCATGGCCTCCTCTGCTGTTGGATAAAAATCAGCTGAAAACAGCATTTTAAAGCAGTGCTCCCGCAATCCTCTTCTGGTCATTTTCTCTGCTTGTACGAAAAGGTCCAGGCCTCTTAGTACATTTTCCTTTCCTGTTACTTGTAAGTCTCTTCCAAAAAAGAAGGCTGTAATATAGCCATTATAACAAAATCATTGCATAAAAACAATAAAAAATGTATAAAACACTTCCCGGATCGCCCTCCAGGAAGTGTCTTGATCAAACTATTCCACTATTCTTTATTCCATATTAACACCGGCAATTTTGACATTCACATCTAAAACAGTGAGTCCGGTCATATTCTCAATGGCTGTGCTTACCTTCTCCTGCACCTGCCGGCTGACAGCAGGAATATGAAAGCCGTAACGGATGTTCAGGGACAAGTCCACTGATACGTGCTCCTCTGTCACTTCCACCTTGACGCCCTTGCTTAAATTTTTCATTCCCAGCCTGCCCACCAGCTCATTGGTGATATTCCCTGCCATGGAATCCACACCATCCACCTCCGTGGCTGCCAGACCGGCAATGATAGCCACTACCTCATCTGCTATCTGTACTTCCCCAATCTTATCCTTTTCATACAATGTATGGGTACTGCGATTTTCATCAGCTATCACAACTTACCTCCTGTCAAGACTTAATTACTAGTATTATATCAAATCCGGGAGGATATGTATAGGACTTTTCTTGAGCTTCCGCAGTTGTGTTTCCGTTGTGCCATCAATACCACCCTTCGGTTGGTTGCATCGTGGTATCAACCTTAAACAGGGAATTGGCTATCCGCTGTCCTCGAGAGGGAGGTGAAGGATGAGATAGAATGGATGGAGGACATCCGGGTTATAAAGTTCATCAATGGATTGTAACACGGAGAGAGTTTTTGTGTGCACCCCCGTCTCCACATATCATTTATCTTCTTTTCATTATAGAGCAATCTTAGCCCCATCCTTACCCACCCAATAATTATCCGGAGTCATGCAGTCGGAGAGCATCTCTCCATTCTCTCTGCAATAATATTCCCTGCCTTCCCACTGTATCCAGCCAGTCTCCATATATCCTTCTTGGTTAAAGAAATACCATTTTCCTCCTATTTCATACCAACCATTTGCAAGGTAAGCTCCTTCCGAAGAATCATATCTCCATCTGCTCTTCTCCTCCAGCCACACCCATCCTTCCCTGTTTCCCTCAAGATTGTCTCTAAACTGAGATACACGCTCCTGATCCACAGATACACCGGAGGACTGGATCCACTGACCCTTCTCATTTTCATCATATTTACTGATGGGACGCACTTTCACTGTGTAAGATGCATTTCCCTTCGTCATCTTCTGACTACAGTCTAACCGGTTCTCCCTGGTTCCCATCACAGCCCCTACTGATGTTCCATCTCTGTACACCTTCACCTCATAGCTTCCGGCAGCTTCCACTGAATCCCACGAAGCCATCCCATCATCAGAGAGAGCTACCTTTCCAATCTCTCCCAGCTTTCTGTTCACAGCAGGAAGCCTGATTTCCAACAACAAAGTGGAATTTGAATCCTGTCTTGTGGCCTTCACAAATTCTCCCCCACCCTTGATAATCACTTTATCTCTGGAAAGAACAGAAAAATAGTCATTATCATTGGCCGTCATGGTAACCCTCAATCTGGGAACCGAATCCTTCTCCCACAGAAAACCTTCATTGAGGATCTCATAGCCATCAATAGAAAATCTCTTACTGCCGGTCTCAAGCTCAATCTCTTCCTCACCAAATTCTGTATCCGGCACAATGTGAGCCTTTACGCTGAATCGAATGGACTTAATCTCCCGTCCTTTCGCTCCATATCCCGGAAACGCCATAGCCAGAGCCAACGCTCCCGTCATAAGCCCCAAAACCCATCTCTTTTTCCTCTGCAGCATTCCCTTCCTCCTATTTCATAACTTACCGTTTTATGTCCGGCTCTTACTCCCTTATGTGTAAGGAATCCCTCTGAGAAAATAAAAAATGCCCTAAACCCGCATCATAATCCATTCACTGCGGCTTTAGGGCATTCCTATGATTCTCCCGGCAATTACTTTGCAAAATCAGTCACCCTGGACTCGCGAATTACATTTACTTTAATCTGTCCCGGGTACTCAAGTTCTTCCTCAATACGCTTGGAAATGTCTCTTGCCAGCAATACCATACCATCATCGTTAATCTGATCTGGTACAACCATAATACGAACCTCTCGGCCTGCCTGAATGGCAAAGGACTTATCCACACCCTTAAAGGAATTTGTAATATCTTCTAACTGCTTCAATCTGTTTGTATATGTCTCTAAGGTCTCACGTCTTGCACCGGGTCTGGCAGCAGAAATTGTGTCAGCAGCATGTACAATACAAGGAATCAGACCATTTGGCTCAACATCTCCATGATGGGACTCCACTGCATTCAACACAGTTGCTGACTCTTTGTATTTCTTACAGAGATCTGAACCTAGCTGAATATGGGTTCCTTCCATATCGTGGTCAACCGCTTTACCAATATCATGTAATAGACCGGCACGTTTTGCTAAACGCACATCCAAGCCAAGTTCCGCTGCCAAAAGTCCTGACAGCTGAGCTACTTCAATGGAATGCTTCAGAACATTCTGCCCGTAGCTGGTTCTAAATCTCATCTTACCTAAAAGACGAACCAATTCCGGGTGAACTCCATGAATCCCAACCTCAAGACAGGCAGATTCCCCTTCCTCCCTCATGTTGTTCTCCACTTCCTTCTGTGCCTTTTCTACCATCTCCTCAATTCTGGCCGGATGAATCCGTCCGTCCACAATCAAGCGTTCCAGAGCGATCCTTGCAACCTCTCTCCGTATGGGATCAAAGCCAGATAGCACAACTGCCTCCGGGGTATCATCAATAATCAGCTCCACCCCTGTCAGGGTTTCAAGGGTTCTGATATTACGACCCTCTCGTCCGATGATACGGCCCTTCATCTCATCATTGGGAAGCTGCACCACTGAGACGGTCGTCTCGGCAACATGATCCGCGGCACATCTCTGAATCGCAGATACCACCAGATCCCTTGCCTTCTTGTCAGCCTCTTCCCGTGCCTTATGTTCCAGCTCCTTAATTAATTTAGCTGTGTCGTGCTTCACATCTTCTTCTACCGATCTTAAAAGATAGTCTTTTGCCTGTTCGGAGGTTAGACCGGATATTCGCTCTAATTCCTGTATCCCCTGCTCATACTGGGATTCCACTTCTGCTGCACGCTTCGTAAGAATATGTTCCCTTCTGCTCAGGTCAGCTTCCTTTTTCTCTAACACATCTGTCTTTTTCTCAACGTTTTCTTCTTTGTTTAATACACGTCTCTCATACCGTTGAAGTTCTGCCCTTCTTTCCCTGGTTTCCTTCTCTAATTCATTCTTCGTCTTTAAAGATTCTTCCTTGGCTTCCAGGAGAGCTTCTCGCTTCTTTGTCTCTGCTGTTTTTAATGCTTCATCTATTATTTCTCTGGATTTCTCTTCCGCGCTTCCTACCTTGCTGTCATACTGCTTACGCTCGTAGCTGCGTGCTGCGGACCAGACAATAATAGCCACAATTATTGTGATTATGATCATCATCATAAAGTACATTATCAATGGCACAGGAGCACCTCCTTATTTAATTTTCATTGTACAAACTACAACGAATTAATTCTATACTTTTTTCAGAATTATGTCAAGTCTCTTCCCCCCATTTTCCAGGAAATACAGACAATATAAACAAATCCCCGGCAGGCTCCTATTCCAACTCTCCAGAGGCCTGAAGCTCTCTTATTACACGGTTAATTACGTCAAAAGAATAACCTTTTCTCCCCAAATATCCCATCAGACGCTTTTTTTCCTCATAAGAAATTTCAGACCTTCCCTTCAAACGCTTTTCCACAAGTTCCCTGGCTCCTTCCTCCTCATCCACAGGAAACGCCTGAAGAGCCCACCGAATCAGCTCCTTCTCAATCCCTCTCCGGCCAAGTTCAAACTCGATCTGCCTCTGACTCTTTTTACCTCCTGACCAGCGAATAAAGTGTTCTGTATAAGCCTTATCATCAATGTAACCATACCTCTTTAAAAAATCCAGAACAGGATCCACTGCCTCTGCCGGATACCCTGACTCAGACAGCTTCCTTCTCATCCAGCTCTCTGTTCTGGAAGAGGCGCTCAGAAGGTAGAGAGCCCGCTCCTTAGCGCGGCCTGTCAGAACCTCTGTAAGAATTTTGTGATAGGCCTCCTCCTCTAGTTCCTCCCCTTCTCTGATACCAAACTGTTCCAGCTCACCTCTGTATAAAACAAAGGAAAAGCCTTCCTCCAGGAAGACTTTACTCTTTCTCTTATCTACAGGGGTGACGGCTGTTACCATCATTCCTTCTCAGGGGCCAGCTCTGAATCTGCTCCCCCCTGGATCCCTGCTCTTGTTTTTCCGCTGTCTGCCAAAGCCTTTCCCGCAGCCTTGCTCTCCGGCTCCGCTGCCTCCTCCGCTCCGGGAAGCTCATATCTTGCCCTCACCTTAGCCTCCACCTCAGCACAGACAGCCTCGTTCTCCATCAGGTAACTCTTAGCATTCTCCCGCCCCTGACCAATCTTAGAGCCGCCATAGGCAAACCACGCTCCACTCTTCTCCACAATGTTCTCCTTCACCGCCAAATCCAGAATATCTCCTTCTTTGGAAATGCCCTTTCCGAACATAATATCGAACTCAGCTTCTCTAAAAGGAGGCGCAATCTTGTTCTTCACAATCTTTACACGGACACGGTTTCCCACCACATCCCCTCCCTGCTTTAACGTCTCAATCCTTCTCACATCCAAACGCACAGAAGAATAGAACTTAAGGGCTCGTCCTCCTGTGGTGGTCTCCGGATTCCCAAACATAACCCCTACCTTCTCACGAAGCTGATTGATAAAAATAACGATACAGTTAGACTTGCTGATAACCGCTGTAAGCTTACGCAAAGCCTGGGACATCAGTCTGGCCTGAAGTCCCACGTGGGAATCACCCATCTCTCCATCGATCTCTGCCTTGGGAACCAAAGCTGCCACAGAGTCCACAATCACAATGTCCACAGCTCCCGAACGAACCATGGTTTCCGTTATCTCCAATGCCTGCTCTCCGTTATCCGGCTGAGATATGTACAGATTATCAATATCCACCCCTATGTTCCTGGCATATACCGGATCTAAAGCATGCTCTGCATCGATAAATCCTGCAATTCCACCCCTCTTCTGAACCTCTGCTACCATATGGAGCGCAACGGTAGTCTTACCGGAAGACTCAGGTCCGTACACTTCCACAATTCTCCCCTTGGGAACACCTCCAAGCCCCAGGGCAATATCCAAACTGATGGAGCCGGTAGGCACTGTCTCTATATTCATATGAGCAGCTGTATCTCCCAGCTTCATAACAGAACCCTTTCCGTAAGCTTTCTCTATATGAGTCAGGGCTGCATCCAGGGCTTTCAGCTTCTCCTCTTTCTTCATGTCTCGATTGATTCCATTACTCTTATCTTCTCTGGCCATAGCTTCCTCCAATCAGAACAAATGTTCTTTTTCTGTTATAATCATAGTATAGATCGGTTCAAATGTCAACCTTTATTTTTCCCGTCCACTTTCCTTCCTGCGTTCTTATTCATCTGTCTTCTCCGGGAATACCGGGCGAACCGCCCTCCTGCAGGTGCCTGTGCATACACCCAAATGATCGCCCAAAGGCAGAACCAAAGCCATGCAGAAGGAATCTTCTGCAAATGTAATAAAAGAATACCATACCCGGCTCTTTTTTGCAATCACCCAAGGAAAAAAGAAAGGAGAATCAGACCATCATCTGCCTCCTGACAAAAGCTGAAATATCCCGGGCGCCATGTACATCAGCCCTCTTTTAGCCCAAGTGCTTAAAGCAACCATAAACACCGGCATGAGAAAAAACATGAAAAGCGCTGAGGCTGGATGTTCTGGAAGCACCAAAGCGCCCACCTTATTAAAAAGCCGCACCCATGCAAAGTGAATGGCATAGAGGAAGAAATTGTGTTTCATCCAGTCCCTCACCCTGGGAAATTTCATATAACCTGACGAGATCCAAGCTGCACACACACACCACAATCTGCCAAGTACCGTCAACAGCGCTCTTTCATACAAAACCCTGCCCGGCTGTCCCAAAAACACCAGGATTCCCAATATAAAAACCAGCACCAGGGAAAGAATCCACGGATTCCCACCTTCTGTGCTTCCCTCCGCCGCCTTCCCCCAGCTGTCTCTGTGCAGGCTTACATAGGCAGCCACGCAGGTGTAGAACAAAGCGTCCATATTTAAAATCTGAAGATCCCAATTCTGCCAGAGAGCAGCCATAAGAGTCAGAAGCCAGATTCCTCCCCCCCAGGTAGATTTACATAGGACATAAATGACAGGAGCCAGTGCAACCAGAAGAATTAGCTGGTACAGATACCAGAAAACAGGGTTATAGGCATGGTGAAGCACAGCCAGAACCCCCTGTTCCAGATTAAAGTCCACTGGATCCTTTCCTATCACATGGGAAATCCCCGGCAGGCGGGTAGCTATCACATAGCCTATGTAATACAAAAGATTCCAAAGAACGTAAGGAATCAGAAGACTTTTTATCCTGGATCTCCATTTGGGAACCAGCTTCTTCCAGGTAAATCCCCGGTAAAACAGATAAGAGGACACCATAAAAAATCCAGGAACTGCCATCTGTCCCAATCTCCCCAAAGTCCTCTCCAGCTCATCTACCCAGGCTCCGGACTTTGTGGCTCCCAGAAACAATTCCCCGTTAAATGAATGAAGCCATATGACCAAAATGCTGAAGAAGCTTGTAATCCAATAGATTCGGCTGCGAAATTCCTTTTCTTCCATGTAAGCTCCTCCTTTTATGGAAACACCCGGCCCCAAGAACACCTTTAAGCAGCAAAAGAGCCCCTTTCCCCGCCATAACAGCTCACATCTCAGGAAAGGTGCTCTTTTCATCCACTTACCGGCCTGTGATCCCCAACAACTCCAAACACAAGCCAGTCTGTCAGCTGCGGTACTGTTCCAGCAGCCGTGTAATTCTTCTGGTTGGGGTCAGCAGCTCGCTTAAGGATGCGTCATGATTCAGGTTATCAATAATGAGAGCAATATATTTGCTCATATCCACGTTAATATAGTAAGGTCTTTTAAGCAGCTCCGGAGTCTGATACACCAGGTTTGTGGTAAGAATCCGGTCAATCATCCCCTTATCATAGTACTTATCAAACTTAGTAAGTCCCCCTGTAAAAAGGCCGAAGGTGGAGCACACAAATACCTTTCCGGCTTTCCTGCTCTTAAGCTCCTTGGCTACGTCCAACACACTTTCTCCGGAAGAAATCATATCGTCAATAATCAGTACATCCTTGCCCTCTACGCTGCTGCCCAGAAACTCATGAGCCACAATCGGATTTCGTCCATTGACAACCTTTGTATAATCCCGACGCTTGTAGAACATTCCCAGATCCAGCCCCAGCATATTAGAGAAGTATACAGCGCGTCCGGTGCCCCCCTCATCCGGGCTAATCACCATCATATGGTCGCTGTCTATCTGAAGATCCGTCTCATGCTTAAGAAGGTACTTAAGAAACTGATAAATGGGCTGCACCGTCTCAAACCCCCTGGATGGAATCGCATTCTGAACTCTGGGATCGTGAGCGTCAAATGTGATGATATTCTCCACCCCCATATTCACCAGCTCCTTCAAAGCCAGGGCACAATCCAGAGACTCTCTTCCGGAACGCTTGTGCTGCCTGCTCTCATACAGGAAAGGCATGATTACATTGATTCTCCTGGCTTTCCCCGCAGCAGCCGCAATCACACGCTTTAAATCCTGAAAATGATCATCCGGAGACATATGGTTGGTCATACCAAATAATGAGTAGGTGAGGCTGTAATTACACACATCTACCATAATATAGAGGTCATCTCCTCTAACAGACTGAAGCACTGTTCCCTTTCCTTCGCCTGATCCAAACCTGGGAGTGCCGGCCTGAATCAAATAAGAATCCCTCTGGTAGCCCGAAAATGCAATGGTTGACTTGTGCTCGCTTTCCCGCTTACCTCTCCACTCCACCAGGTATGAATTCACCCTGTCTCCCAGTTCCGCGCAGCTGTTAAGGGGAATCAGTCCCAGTGGCCCAACGGGTATGGTTTCAATGACTTTCTCCTCGTATAACATGATCTCGTATCCTCCTGTCTTAGACCGCCGGACTCCTTGCCCCACCGGCCATGTGCGTTACAGTTATACCACCAGTTCTATTGATTCGTCAAGGTCATTCCTGTCAGGAATCCCCCTATTATCACGTTACTTTTTTAACAACCTTATATCCCTTCCATACAGAGGAATCATCCGATACCCACTCATAATTCGGGAAGCCACCCGCTCCGTGTAAGAATCCCGGAGTCTGGCCGGAGTCAGGTTGGTGGAAATGATGGTGGAGCGCCTCATATTCATCCTCTCATTGATACAGTAAAAAAGCTGGGATGAGGTGAAGCTGTTGTTTAACTCTGTTCCCAAATCATCGATGATCAGCAGATCACAGTCCAAAATAAATCGGTACATATCCCGCATCTCTTCCGCATTTTCATAATCGAATTTATTCCGTGAGAATACCTCAAACAAATCTCCCGCTGTCATGTAGATGACAGAATGATAGGTATCCATCAGCTCTCTTGCAATGCAGTTGGTAAGAAATGTCTTCCCCACTCCTGTACTTCCGGTAAACAGCAGATTCTCGTACTTCCGGTCGAAATCTTTCACGAAATCCCTGCACTGTTTCACCACCATAGCCATGTAATCTGCATTGGTGGTTCCCACCTGAGGAATCCTTTCTTTGTCATCATAATATTCATAAGAAAGGGAGGCAAAGTTTTCCCGTTCCAGCACATCTTCCAAATTAGACTGATCGTGAAGAAGCTTCATCTGCGCCTTCAGGAAACAGTGGCATTTCTTCCCATTCATCAAACCTGTATCCTTACAGTCGGAGCAGCGGTACCATAGTTCCAGATAGTTTTGGGGGTAGCCGGCCGCCTGGATAAGAAGGGCTTTCTGCTCCCTCAGATCCTCTAAATCCTCCCGAAGCTTATGCATCACATGGCGGCTCCCTTCCAGCAGCTTTTTGGCACAGGCTACCGAACGGCCGGCAATTTCTGCCTCCAGCTCCTTCACAGCAGGGATTTTCTCATAGATCTCTCTGCGCCTTTCCTCCAGCTGATGGTGATTCTCAATCTGCTGCTGCCCGTAAGCTCTCATAATTGCATCATATTGGGAATTGCTCAGTGCCATTGTAATCCTCTCCTTATCTATGCAGGGATATTGGATGCAGAAGGTGAGCGGAAGTATGGTTCCATCTGTATCAGGACTGCTGTCCCACCCACTCTCTCACCTGCTTTAACATCAGTTCATCGTAATCTGTATCCCTCTGCTCAAAATTGTGAAACTGATTGGGGGCTCCTTTCCCCGGACGGCTCCCCGGATGGAAGCTCTTTCTCCTTCCCTCCTGCCTGGAAGTCTCCTTCTCCCCCTTCTGTCCCCCTGCTTCCTTCTCAGCATTCCGCTTTGCATCCAGAGCCTCCACATCAGCCAGACTCTTTACACCGGACTCGTTCCAGTCAGAAAGAATCTTATCCGTATACTGAAAGCTGGGATTATGAATGGCAGTAATCGTTCTGCTGCATGCCTCCAACACCAGATCCCTGGAAAACCCAAGCTTCTTAAACCACTTGTCCATTAGCTGCTGCTCCGGCAGCGCCGGCTTCCTGCCATTTAATCCAAAGGCTTTCATGACAGCAAAGGAATCCTGATTGTAGGAGGCGGAGTGAAGCTTAGCGTCCCCCACTGTTTTAATTTCCCTTTCATGCCACTTTAGAGCTACTGCCTCTATGTAACGCACTGAACTGTGCCCGTTCTGGACACAATATTCCACCAGGTATTCTAACAGTTCCCCATTCATCCCCAGATCCTCGTAAAGATAAGCAAAAACCTGGCAGTCTCTGGGGGTAAACACCCGGTTCATGTACTTTTGAGCAATGTAGAGAAGCTGGGAAAATGCCTCATCCTGAGCCAGTCTGTTCACCGGATCCTGGGAATGGACGGGCTCCTTCATGGAAGTCTCCAGCCTCACCTCAACTCCTGTGGCAGCCGTCTCCTGTTCCGGTTCTAACTGTCCCTGAGCCGTCTCAGAGGGCCATGAATCCGAACCCCAGCCTTCCCCCTGACCATTCTCCCCTGACTCCCCCCGATCCCTTCCCCCTTCTTTCGCCTGGGAAATAACACCCAGACGCTGCCAGTAGGCCAAAGCTCTGCGCACATCTGATTCTGTATGGTTCAGTCCATCTGCTATCATATCTATGGTCATCTCACCCTCCTGATGACGCAGAACATAGAGATACACCTTCACATACTCTCCACTGGCTCCAGCCATATATCTATCAATAAATTCATTCGCTACCGCAGTTACCGGAATGCTCCATCTGTCCTTTAAATTCCTATCCATGTCTCACCACTCCTTATTCTATCCTTATCATAACACATCCACAATCAAAAGAAAATAGTGACTCTTATGCACACTCCTCATTGTGGATATTGTGTATATTGTGGATAAAAGGTGGACACAGCCATCGGGCTTTCCGGGACATCCCCCGGTTTTCCTTATCAATTCGGGCTTTTTTTAAATCCCCTCTCTCTTTTTATGTTAATAAAAAAATCCACATAGTTTCTTTACATAAAATGTTGAAAACCATGTGGATAATGTGGATAACTACTGCCCCAATAGCTTTTCTCCTACTTTTACAATATCTCCGGCTCCCATAGTTATCAACAAATCACCCTTCCTGCAATGCTCCAAAATAAATGTTTCAATTTCATCAAAGGAAGGAATATAATGAGCTCTTGTCCCCAGTCCTTCAATCCGATCCGCAATATCCCTGGAGCTGACTCCCAGGGTATCTGTCTCTCTGGCTGCATAAATATCTGCCAGAATCACCTCATCTGCCTCAGACAATGTCTCTGCAAACTGATCCAAAAATGCCTTTGTCCTTGTATAGGTATGAGGCTGAAACACGCACCACAATCTTTCATGAGGATAATTCCGGGCAGCCCCCAGGGTAGCCCGGATCTCCTGAGGATGATGGGCATAATCATCAATGATAGTAACCCCCCCAATCTCCCCCTTCTTCTCAAATCTGCGATCTGTGCCTGTAAACATCTTAAGACCGGCTATCACCGCATCCATTCCCACCCCCAGCTCCATGGAGGCTGCAATGGCGCCCAGAGAATTATATACATTATGCTCACCGGCAACCCCAAGCGTAATACGATTCACCAGCTCCCCCTGGATCACCAAATCAAAAGAAGGCCTTCCATACCGGTCATAGGAAATATTCCTGGCTGTATAAGCGCTGGCCTCATTTTTTCCAAAGGTGACCACCCTGCATGGCAGTCCTTTCACAAGCTCATCCACAGCCTGGATATCACCATTTATAACCAGCAAGCCCCCTACAGGAAGCTTTTCTGCAAAGAGCCGGAAGGAATTGCGAATATCCTGAATATCTTTAAAAAAATCCAGATGATCCTCCTCAATGTTTAAAATGACCTCTATCGTGGGATAAAAGGATAAAAAGCTGTTGGTGTACTCACAGGCTTCTGTCACAAAAACCTCTGATCCTCCCACACGGATATTGCCTCCAATATCCCTGAGAATCCCCCCGACAGAAATGGTGGGATCCATCTCCCCCGACAGAAGGATATCTGTAATCATGGATGTGGCAGTGGTCTTTCCATGAGTTCCGGCTACTGCAATAGACTGTTTATAGTTGCCCATCATTTCTCCCAACAATTCTGCTCTGGACAGCATGGGAATCCCCTTCTCCCTGGCTGCCATAAATTCAGGATTATCTTCATGGATAGCCGCAGTGTAGACGACCACATCAATCCCCGGTTCCATCTCAATATTAGCGGCTCTCTGACCATAATACACCCTGGCTCCCCGCTCCTTAAGACCCTTTGTAAGTTCCGTCTCCTGGGAGTCAGAACCGCTGACTGCAAACCCTGCCTCCAGCAGAATCTCTGCCAGCCCGCTCATGCTGATGCCTCCGATTCCAATGAAATGAACGTGTGCCCCTTGAATAAAATCTATCTTATACATAATCAATCTTCCCTTTCTTCCTCTGCCATGTCTGGATCCCATCAAACATTCATTCTTTTTTATATATTATACCAAAAAACCTTGAAAAGCTATATCAAAATAGCAAACCGGCCATCACAGCGAAAAAATAGAGAATTACCAGTTCTTTGGCAATTCCCCATTATGGATCTTATGATAACGATATACCTTCATCCTGATCGGCTATACAGACTGTTGTTTGAACATTTGGCCCTTATACGCTTCCAAAGCGGTAAGAAGTACGTTCCCCAGCACACCAACGGCCAAAATCTCCCCGATCCCCACTGTCACCATGGAAAACAGAATCATCTCCTCTGCCCCGTAAGCAAAGCGCAATACCCACGGAATCACCAGAGTGTTGGCAATCATTGGAGGCAGGCACACACACCACTTATGCTTTCTCAGATACCAGGAACCAAAGGCTCCTATCAGAGTGGCCAGACTTCCAAATATTACGTCAAGAGGAGCTGCTCCCCCTACTACATTAGAAAGCAGGCAGCCTACAAACAGACCGGGCACCGCAGCTGGCGTAAAAAACGGCAGAACACACAGTGCCTCTGCCACCCGAAACTGTACCACTCCAAAGCTGATAGGTGCAAAGATAAGGGTCAGCACCACATAGATAGCCCCAATGGCGGCTCCCTGTATCATCAGATACAGTCGTTTATGATTTTCTCTCATATGATTTCTCCTTTAGTTTTGTTTTAGGTGTGGAAGGTCTCGAACACACCGGTCGTTAAATACATATACACCTTGAAAATGCGACCTTATTGCAGAAGTTACTATATCATATCGGCAGAAGAAATGCAAGAGCGTACCCCATTTACCTCATCAAATATGTTACAGCCAAACAGGCTGGTTTCCCAGACTTAATCTGATTTTCCTTAGGTACGACTTATTGTTGGCATTATACACATACATCAGAGTGTATTTTCACAAAAATATACATTGTTTTCAGAGCATATTCCTGCTATAATGGAGGCATAATAAGATGAAGATGACAAACCATTTCCCAGTTGTTTAATACTTGGCAAGGATACCAATGGTAACCCTATCCATATTGTAACCAGTACTGACACTGAATACCTTTATCTTATTACAGCATACTATCCAGATTGCAGTGAGTGGGAAGCTGATCTAAAAACAAGAAGGAGGCATGAATAATGAAATGTGTATCTTGTGGGGCAAATGCCATCCCCGGTTTTACCACTGATGTAACTGATCTAGGCAAATGCCTTATAATTATTCGCAATGTTCCATGTTTCAAATGCTCCGAGTGTGATGAAATCATTTATACTGGTGATGTGCTCCGAAAACTGGAACAAATGATTGCGGTTGCCAAGTCTGCAATGCAGGAAATCGCAATCATTAACTATACTGATACAGCAGCATAATCTTATCAGCAGCAGAACCATAATGGCTCTGCTGCTTTTTCTTTGCCCATCTTCCATCTTCCGGTTTTCTTACAATGATTGATCCCTTCTTAATTCCAGCCATGGCCTTACTGGTGGCTGTGGTTTCCATGATGCCCATGGTGCTCCTCGTGGCTCTTCCCCTCCTGGCGGTGTCTGCACAGTGTATCAGGATTATAATCCAGAGTTCCCTGTAACAGATCCTCCACCGCTTTATCTACATCTCCTGAAGCACCAGGATAAAGCTGGATTCCCTCCTGTTCCAGAGCTGCTTTGGCCTTCTCTCCAATTCCACCGCAGATCACAGTGTCCACTCCCTGACCCTTAAGGAAAACAGCCAGAGCCCCATGCCCGCTTCCATCTGTTCCCACTACTTCGGAAGATACTACACGCTTATCCTCCACCTCATAAATCTTAAATTCCTGACTATGTCCAAAGTGCTGGAATATCTGACGATTCTCATATGTTACCGCAACCTTCATGGATGTTCTCCTCCTCATTTGTTTCACAGAGGCTTTTACACCGCCTGCCTTTTCCCCGGCTTTTGCCGCAGCAGCTGTCCGCCTTGGGGCATAGGGTATAATTCCCACCCTGGATTCTCAGCTGTCCGCCGCAGACCAGACAGTCTGCCAGCTTTCTTCTGGCAGAATTGTACACAGACTGAATGGTCGTTCTGGCCACTCCCATCTGAAGTGCACACTCCTCCTGGGTGCAGCCCAGGAAATCAATCAGCCGAATGGTCTCGTATTCTTCCAGAGTCAGCTCAACCCACTTGGCCGCCTCCTGCCCCAACGGCCCAAAGGCTTCCACTGTGGGAAGTCCGCAAATCCTTCTGCTCTTAAAAGGCCGCGCCATAATCGCTCTCCTTATCTTCTGTTATTGACTTATGTCATTTACTATAAAGTAATTTATGGCATATGTCAATAACTTTTTACTTCCCTTTCATAAGCTCCCACCAAATGTCCCAACCCCAGGCTGGTAACCATCGCTTTTTCGATTCCCTCCATCTCTGCCTGCTCCAGATGTCCTATGTATTCCTTCAGGCGGTTTCTGTCGATGGTGCGAATCTGCTCTGCCAGAACAGTGGAATCCTGTTTAAGACCCTTTCTGGTTTTGCGTATGCTTACGTGTGTGGGAATGGAAGCCTTGGTGGTTCGACTGGTGATAGCTGCTACAATCACAGTAGGACTGTACTTATTGCCTATATCATTCTGTATCACAAGCACCGGGCGCACACCCCCCTGCTCTGATCCTACCACAGGAGACAGATCCGCAAAATATAAATCTCCTCTGTAGACGTATTGTATCTTTGTTCTGTGTTCTCTATCCATAACAGGGCCTCTTTCAATCATTTTTATCTGGTCCTTTTGACCTATAGAAATTGTCCCCATTATTTTAGTTTTTAATCATGTCTCTGTCATTTTCCTGAAGCTGCCTTCCTGACTAGCCTTTACCCCAATTCATCCTGGGGCTGTTCCTCTTAGTTGCCAAAGCCCTCAAGGTGCTGTCATGAAGCACTTCCTTTTCATCCTTATTCTGCTCCAGATAATAGGAATAAAAAATGTCCGTCATAACCAGAACAGGAAATTGAGGTGATATAAGATTCCCATAATTCAAATGAAGGAGGGAGGGCAAAAGAACCACCTCATCGCAAAATCCATCCAGCTCCGGCTTATTCTTTGATGCCAAAAGCACTGTCCTTGCCTTCCGTCTATGTGCTTCCTCCAAAAGATAGAGAATGGAATCTGACTCTCCGCTGATACTCACGCCAAAGACCACGCAGTGTTCATCCTGAAACACCCCTCTCATCCGCATCATATCCCCATGGTTAATGGCAGTAATATCCACTCCGATTCGCATAAATCGCAGCTCCATTTCCTTGGCAGCAAGTCCGGAGCTTCCCAGACCACAGACAAATACCCTCCCCGCCTTAGAGATAAATCCGCAAATGCGCTCCATCTGTTTCTCATCTACAAGATTGTAGGTGTTGTTCAAAAGCTCCTGATAGGCATTAAGCACCTTCCGGGTGTTCCCGGTAATTGCCACCTGCTTCACTGAAAAGCTCTCCTCATACTGGTAGATAAAATCCCGATACCCGCGAAAACCACATTTTTTCGCAAAGCGGGAGAGGGAAGCTTCCGACACAAATAATCGTTCTGATACTGTCTTTGCAGAAAAATTTTCCAGCTCTTTATTATGAATAAAATAATCTCCAATATTTTTCTCTACCGGTGTAAAATTGTCATAGTTGGATTCGATCACCGGAATCACCGACCTCAAATATTCCATGGGATGCTCCCTTTCTCTGCCAAGGTTTCTAAAACCAGGCAGCGCTGTCTTCTGTCAGCTCTGTTGTTTGACAACCCTATCGTTTCCCAGCCCTTCCCATAAAATGGTAAAAGGCACCTCTCATTCCAGCATCATTTCCATGGACAGCGAAGGACAATCTTGTCTTATCCCAGATACTGGATACCAGATACTGTTTCATCCCAGCCTCTATTCTGGGCTTTAAGTACTCCTCCTGAGCCATCACTCCTCCTCCCAGAACAACCACCTGAGGATTTATCACATAGCAGATATTGGAAATTCCCTTTCCTAACACATCACACATCTCATCAATGGCTTTGATGCAGATACCGTCTCCTTCCTTTGCCTGCTGGAAGATACGGTAGCCGTTCCAATCCTCCTCCGGCTCTGACTTAGCGGCAGCTACCTTCTTCACCATAATACTGGCAGCCCCCAGGGTCTGAAAATCACTTCCATCCATATGCATGTAGCCCACCTCACAGGCACTGCCGCTAAACCCATGGAACACCTTTCCATCAATTAGAATACAGCCTCCAATGCCTGTTCCTACCGTAAGGCATAGAGCAGAACTGCTGCCTGCTGCAGCCCCTGACACAGCCTCTGCCAAACCTGCGCAGTTTACGTCATTTTCCACCTCACAGGGCAATCCAAACTCAGCTTCCATCCTGGCCTTGATCTTAGTTCCTGTATACTCTGGAATCAGAGGGGCAGAGTAAAAGATCTCTCCCTTTTCCACATCTACCATCCCTGCGGTAGAGACACAAATCCCTTCTGCCTCCCACTCCTTCCTGTAGTTCCCTGCAATTCCAACGGCCTTTTCCAAAAGACTGGGACCACCTTTCCAGGCCTCTGTAGGAGTTTTCCCCTTTACCAGAAACTGTCCTTCCTCACTCAGCACCCCATGCTTAATCTCTGTTCCTCCAATATCAATACATATGTATTGCTTCATACCTCTTGTCTCCTCCTTATCTAATACCGGAATCATCCGCAAAAGGCAAACCTGCTCTCTCGCCTCTGGTTTGCCTTTTCCAACTCTTTTTATTTATATCCTTCTTACTCTAAAATCCTTCTATTTTATCTCTTTTTTATGCCTCTGTCACTCAAGCCTTATCTTAAAGATTGCCTTCTTCACCTTCTCAGGCTTTTCCACCTTAACAGCAGTGCGATGCCCATCCTCTGGATAGCAGATCAGGAAATCGCCCTTTCTCAATATGACCCGGCCGTTGGACTCTCCCTCCATGGGAAGGAAATCATCTGCCTCCACAAATTCCTTCTGTGTCATATTCTCTATAAAGCTTAAGTCAATCTGCTCCTGCCCCTGCAGCATCAGGTGCAAATCCAGATAATTCCTGTGTGCCTCCCAGAATCGGTTCTCAGCAGCTGTAGTCTCGTACTCCACAATATTGACAAACAGCCGATCCCCATCAATAGGATGAGAGCCCTTCTCAAATCCTGACAGATCCTGGGTATTTGCATAGTCAAAGCATTCTTTTATCCCTTCCGGAAGAAAGGTGTAAGTATTCCTGTGACTGATATTTCCAAAAATCATAACTGCCTCCTTACATATTTTTAAAGGGGTTCTGAAGCTCCTTCATCCCATTAAAAGGGATTAATACCAAACAGAATTAGCTGCGGTAAACCGTTGTGTCAGATGAGGGAGTAGATGTGTCCCCATCCATCTTTCTGGTAATCATACTTGCAGGAATCCCCACCACAACAGAAACAGCAATGGAAATAATGGAGTAGGACCAGATGGAAACCGCTCCTGCCGGAGCCAGGTATTTGACCCCTACCATAACAGCAGATGCCACAAAAAATGCCACATAAGCGCCTTTTGTATTTGCAACCTTTGTAAAGGTTCCAAGAACAAAGGTTCCTCCTAACACGCCCAGAACTAATCCCATAAATCCATTGAACCACTCGTAAGCAGATTTGATCTCACCATTGGCAAGAATCATGGATACCAGAATCGCTACGATTCCCACACCCAGAGAAACATACTGAGCAATTTTAGTCTGTAATTCAAAGCTCATCTCCTTCTTGGAAAGACGCTCCTGAATATCCAGGGTCCAGCTGGTGGCCACAGAGTTAAGACCGGTGGACAGAGTGGACTGAGACGCTGCATAAATCGCTGCCAGCAGCAGTCCCGTGATTCCCACAGGAAGCTCATAGGCAATGTAGGATGCAAAAATCTGATCCTGCTGAGCCGCTGGGGGCAAAGCATTCTGGCTGTAGAATACATACAACCCTGTTCCAATCAGATAGAATACAGTGGCGATAAAGATGGATAAAGCCCCATTGGTCAGCATCATCTTATTTAACTTCTTAGTGTCAGTGGTGGTTGTAAAACGCTGTACAATATCCTGACTGGATACATAGGAGGAACAGGTGTTAAGACCAGCTCCCACAATCAGCAGGAATACGCTGTCCTTCAGAATATTGGGATTGAAAACAGGCTGATCCGCTGTCAGGAATTTCCCCTCTCCCATCGCTCCAAAGATAGCGCCAAAACCGCCATCAATGCCGTTAGCCAGATAAAACAGCGCAAAGGTTACTCCTGCCAGAAGCACGCTGCCCTGAATAAAATCAGTCCAGAGTACAGACTTTAAACCGCCTGTGTAGGAGTAAATAATTGCCACAACTCCCATCAATATGATCAACAGATTTACATTAAGCCCTGTAAGATTGGAAAGTACCATGGAGGGCAGATACATAATAATAGACATACGCCCCACCTGATATACAATAAACATCACAGCTCCCAAAATACGAAGCCCCTTGCTTCCAAAGCGTATCTCCAAATAATGGTATGCAGTGTCTATATCCAGCTTGCTGTAGATCGGAAGGAAGAACTTGATGGTAATGGGGATAGCCACAAGCATTCCCAGCTGAGCAAACCACATAAGCCAGGTTCCTGCGTAGGAATTACCCGCCAGTGACAAAAAGGAAATAGGACTTAATAAGGTTGCAAATATAGACACGGAGGTAACCCACCATGGAATAGTGCCGTCGCCCTTAAAAAACTCTTTCCCCTTCATCTCCTTCTTAGAGAAGTAGAGTCCTGCCAGCAAAACCGCCGCCAGATATACTACCAGAATAATCAAATCAATTGTTGTAAATCCCTGCATTGTGAAACTCCTTTTCTACATACCATATGGCAGTTCTTCCCCTCCCCCTTCAGAAGGAGAGGAAAAACCGATCCGTTCTCTTTCGTTCAAATCTTTTCTAGCAATACTTGGCAACTGCGGCCTTCACCATAGCAGCTGCTTCCCTTGCAATCTCATAATCAGACTCAATCATCTGAGGTAAAGGCTCTCTCACCCCGCCTAAATCCAGATTCTCATTGATCCGAAGGATCTCCTTAATCACACCGTACATATTTCCATGACAGGAGCACATTTTGTAGATTACTTCGTTGGCTGCATACTGTACAGGCATAGCCTCTGTGAGCTTTCCTGCCTTCACCAGCTCATCCATCTTGAGGAACAGCTCAGGCATCACTCCGTAGGTTCCTCCAATGCCTCCCTCTGCTCCGATTACACGACCACTGATAAACTGCTCGTCCGGACCGTTGAAAATCACATAGTCATCTCCGCCGGCAGCCTTAAACATCTGGATATCCTGCACTGGCATAGAGGAGTTCTTTACACCGATCACTCTTGGGTTCTTTCTCATCTCTGCAAACAGACCCTGGGTCAATGCAACACCAGCCAGCTGAGGAATATTGTAGATAATAAAATCTGTATTGGGGGCAGCCTGGCTCATAGCATTCCAGTAAGCTGCAATGGCATACTCAGGAAGGCGGAAGTAGATAGGAGGAATGGCTGCAATGGCGTCCACACCCAGACTTTCCGCATGCTTTGCCAGCTCCACACTGTCCTTTGTGTTGTTGCAGGCTACATGAGCGATCACAGTCAGCTTTCCCTTAGCTGCTGCCATCACATTCTCCAGAGTAATCTTTCTATCCTCCACGCTCTGATAGATACACTCTCCAGAAGAACCGTTTACATATACGCCCTTCACCCCTTTTTTAATATGGTACTCGGTCAATGCTCTCACCCTCTCAGGGCTTACATTCCCATTCTCATCGTAGCATGCATAAAATGCTGGTATAACACCTTTGTACTTTTCTAAATTTGCCATCTCTTTTCTCCTCTCTTTCTGAACATACCCTTAATAATTGATTAGCAGCCTCTGCCTTGAATCTACTGTAACTCCTCTACAAATGCCTTTGTAATCAGCTGAGGTCTTGTAATAATGGAGCCTACTACCACACTGAACGCACCCAGCTCAATCACTCTTCTAGCCTTAGCCGGTGTGTTAATGTTCCCCTCTGCGATCACCGGGTGCTTTACCTTTGCCACAATCTCCCGAATAATCTCAAAGTCATTTTCCTCAATCTTAAGCCCCTTGCTCTGATCGGTGTAACCCACCAGTGTAGTTCCTATAAAGTCAAATCCCAGCTCATCTGCATGAAGGGCTTCCTCCACAGTGGAACAGTCTGCCATCAGAAGCTGATCCGGATAGGCCGCTCTGATCTCCTGGTAAAACTCTTCCAGGCTTTTGCCCCCAGGCTTTACATCAGAGGTTGCATCCAGAGCAATAATCTCTGGTTTCACTTCCATCAGCTCATGTATCTCTTTCATCGTAGGAGTGATATACACCTTGCTGTCCTGATAATCCCGCTTCACAATTCCGATGACAGGCAGATCCACCTGGCTTTGAATCTCAGCAATATCCTCCCTGGTGTTAGCCCGGATTCCCCAGGCTCCCCCTTCCTTCGCTGCCAGAGCCATACGGCCCATAATGAAGGAAGAATGAAGTGGTTCATGAGGCAGCGCCTGGCAGGAAACAATCAACTTTCCTTTCAGATTTTGAACTTTCTCGATCATGTTTTGCTCCTCCTTTATCCTTATGATTTTAGTATAGCAGACATGAATTTATTTTCAATAGTTTCATCCAACTAAGAAAGTACTTTCTTTATCTTCCAGCTTTTATAGGATGTATTACTAAGTTTCAGACTGTCCTTTTGTGTATATTGTATAATTTAGAGGAGGTTGTTTCGATAGCGGGTCAATCTGGAATACAAGGAAGCCTCCTGACTGATTTCTTCGATTTTGTATCAGTCAGGAGGCTTTCGTATCCCTTTAAATCATTCTGTGATTTAATTTTAATAAAGCTTCTGTTAAAAGGGTGGATGATGTGCTCTTCGTATAGGGGAAATACACAATATCTACCCCTATCTTCCCAAATTCCTCTTCCAGCCTATTCCACCGCTTTGTGTTCTTCCAATCATCTCCAACAAAGATAACATTAAAGGGATGGGCTTCCCACGCCTCCATTTTATTCATATTTAACTGCGGGATTGCCTCGTCTACATATCGGATAGCCTGTACAATCTGAATCCTCTCTTCAAACGGTATCACACAACGTTTGTTTTTATAGGTCACCAAATCATCGCTGCTTACTCCAACCATCAGATACTCACACTGCTTCTTTGCCTGCCTCAACAGATTTAAATGGCCGATATGAAATAGGTCGAACACACCAGTTGTATAGCCAATTTTATATTTTTTCACAATACCCCCTTTCCTTCTTCTCTCTATCTTATGCCTTGCAAAATACTGCTGTATCCGAGAAATAATCGGTTACAAATGTTACATTATATTGATCGGCAAAATCACGTACAGCCTGCTTTGCCTGAGGAAACCTCAGACTGTAATAATCATGAACTGCAATAAAACCACCCCGATTCAGCCGTGGATAGAAATACGTAAGCCCTGCCATTATGGGTTTATATAAATCACAATCAATATGAACAAATGCGAAGCTATCTTCCAACCCATTCAACGAATCCGGGAAATACCCTTCCTTTACAATACACTTCTCAGGATAAAACATTTTCTCCAGCACTTTATCTGCACTGGAACGGACATTAAAGTGTTCAAACAGCTCCTCTGTCTGTACCTGAGACGGATCCATATCCCGTTTATCAAAGCCACAAAATGTGTCAAACAGATAAAGATTTTTATCAGGGAAATAAAGATTTATATACTTGGCTGTATCTCCAAAATCGACACCAAGCTCCGCTGCCGCTCCCGGCACCTTCCTACGTGCTATTTCATTTGCAAGGCACTGGTGCAGCATGTATTTTTCGTATTGATGACCATGGCGAAAATCCAATATTTTATCAAAGGGAATCCCCTTTTTTATATATTCACGCTGTAGTCCATTAAAATCCTCAACCATAGAAACAATAAAATCTACTGTTCCCTGAAATTGCTCCCAATCTGCATAGCAGGCAATCTCCCCTCCAGCCTCTGATCGAATGCTGGCATCACGTTCAATAAAGCCTGCAATCTCAAAGATAGAGTTGATTCGCCTGGCAAGCTTTTGCCCACGTGTATCAGCTCCGTGAATCAACACTTTGCGTTTTTCCATCACTTAAATCCATTCCTTTCACTTCTCTCATCTGTACGGCCTCTTTTAATCCTTCCTCCACCTCTATCTCTTCAAGAGGCAGAAGGCGGCAGGAGGAAAGACTGACAGGGGAAAACCGTACAGGTTCCCTATACTCCCCATATTTTCTCCTTAAAGCCAAATCAAAATCCCTGATCCCCATAAGGGAATAGCCCTCAAACTCATATTCAATCAGATGCATTAGCCACTCTGACCTGTAACGCCAATGACCCCTATGCCCTTTTGAGGTGACAAGAGGAACTGACAGACAGCTCAGATATTCTGTAGGTCTGCGGTTTAATCGGTCTGTCCATGTCTGGTATGCCTGATTGAGCCAAGGAAAGGGGATCAAAGCCACCAGACTGTACAAAGTCTTACAGAAATAATTCCCCTCTGTCCTTTTGCCTACTTCAGACCAGGAAGCCTTCCGGAAAAAATACGCTATGATACTGCAAAACAGCTGACCTGCCCTACTGTTTGGAACATAATCCAACGGCATAATATCAATATATACCCCCTGTTCATAAGGCATATGCTCTGTGTTAGAGCGTATAAAAGAAGTATTGCGCCTTCGCAGCTTTCCATAGCCCCAGCGATACCCCTCTGTACGAAACCGATCCTGAACATAAAATCGCTCACTGTCCAGATCCTGTTCACAGGCATTCAGAAACGCTTCGTAATCAGAGCGCAGCAACGCCACATCTGCATCATCATCCCAGGGAATGAATCCCCGATTTCGTACAGCCCCTAAAAGAGTTCCTCCAATGATTGTATATTTAATATTGTTCTTTCGGCAAATACGGTCAAACTCTATTAACAGCTCCAACTCCGTTAGCTGTAATCTGCGCAGTTCATCCGATGGTAAAGGGTGAATCTGTTTTGTCTCAACCATTTTGACCTTCCTCCGTGGATAAATACTCCTCTGTGCACCATTCCATCTGGCTAAACACAGTTCCAAAATCAATTCTGGAGGCAGGAGCTACTCCATGGCGCATTTCCTTGGGAGGCAATTCCATGTAATGTTCGCCAAAGCAACCAGACAGATACCAATGGGTGTCCTTCACTGTAAAGACCGGAAATCCCTCAAACAGAATCTCCTTTTGCTCTGCCAGCTTATCAGCCCTCCATCCCAGATTTGGCTGTATCCAATCAGAGGCATACCCAAACTGGCGGAGGGTTCTGCCCCCATAGCGATCTTTATCATTGTATCTCCTGGCCTTCTTTTCCAGCAGAGCTGCTGCCCATCTTCCCGGAATCAGGGACAGGAGGAAATATCCAAATCTCAGATACCAGTTAGGCGCCTGGCGCTTTCCCACCACTGAGTAGGCAACTTTCCGCAAAACAGCACAATAGCGTGCCTGGGTACACAATCTGCGCATCTCCTTTAAGCGCAAAAACGCTCTGGGCAGTTCATATACCACCCGAAAGGTTCCGACCTGCCTCTTTTCCAGGGCAGCAACGATCTTCTCATGAAGCCCCTTGTCAATAGGGAGATAATCATAAGGAAAAATATCAATGGAAATCCCGGTTCGGTACTTCATATGCTCCTGCCCTGTACGGATATGCTCTGTACCCAGGCGGCGTATCTTGCCATAGTTCCAGCGGTAATGGGGATCTGTCTTCCAGGTTTGCAGAAAATAGTTTGACCTATCTGCCTCCTGCTGAAACATCTCACAAAACCGTTCATAATCCTCTCGAAAAAAACCTACGTCCACATCATCGTCCCAGGGAATAAAACCTCCATGGCGCACTGCTCCCAGCAAGGTACCGCCGCACAAAAAATAGCGGATCTTATGTTTTCTGCAAATCCTGTCTAACTCCATCAGAATATCCAGTTCCACCAGCTGCAATTTACGCAGCTGCTCCCGTGTAAGCTTTATTTCTGCTGTTGACTGTCCTGCCATCCATTATCCTTTCATTGTGACTTCTGTCACTGCTTCATGTCTTTGTGAATCCGCTTTGCCAGGAGCATGTCACTTACACAATCCACCTCTACCCATTTATACTGGCTTATATCTTTGTAGTAAAGATTAAAGTCCTCGTCAAATATCATTTGTACCAGAGCATTCTCATACCACTGGTCATACATACCTTTTTCCAGCATTTGGTTTACTTTGTTCTTCAGCTTGCCAGAAGAGGGAAGATCCAGCTTGGTAACACCTGCATATTCTCCAAAATAATCTTCCAGCCCTTTACTCATCACTAAAATCCGGTCACCCAATACCTGCACATTATAATCTCCATTATTTTTAATGGAGCTGTCTACTAAAACAAGAGGGGCTTCTGTGGATTTACATACAATGTCTCTCACAAGTGCTTCCTCCATTACAATGTCTCCGTTGATGATCGTTACTTCTCCCTGAAGATACTCCTTTGCAAACCACAGAGATGCAATGGAGTTTGTCACATCATAAAATGGATTTAACACAAACTTAACCTGACTAAACTCCTGCAAATTACTTTTTACTGTGTCAAATAAAAATCCTCCGACTACTACAATGTTTGCAGTCTTATCACATTCCAAAATGATTTGGATCATTCTCTGAACAATGGTAGTATTCTGATCTAACTTATACAAGGTCTTTGGTGTAGACAAGGTCAGTGGATGCAGTCTTGAACCCTTTCCCCCTACCAAGAATATATAGGTCATTATTTTTTGTTCCTCCTTACCAAAGAATCAGCCCACAGCGTATCATATAGTCACCTGGGGGAAATCCTATGTTTAAACCGTACTTTTTTGCACTTTCTACTACATTTACACCGGTTGCTTCCAAAGGAGAGCGAGATAAATAGGGATTGTTGCATCCCTGCTGTCCACATCCATTTTTGCAGAGCTTGCAGGAGCCTGCAACAAAGGACAGATACAGACCCACTCCACATGTCCAAAGGCACTTTTCCATTGCCAAAAGACCCTTATGGAGAATCACAGAGGAATTGTTTCGCACATCCTCATAATTCCTTTCATTCAGAGGTATTTTTACATACACGAGAGCACCTGCTTCAAACTCATTGAACATCTTTTTATAATCAATATCCGGTAAATTGGGAGGGCACTTCCAGTTTTTCCCATAACGTCCACAGTAAAAACAGCTCATTCTTACTCTTTCTTCGAATACCAAATCCTCAGGCTTAATCAGGATCCCTTCTAATATTTTAAATTCTTCATTGGCAAAATCCAGGGATTTGCGCAGAATCATTTCATTTGTCATAATCGACTTTTTCTCCTTACTTGTAGCAATATCCTCCATCTGCCTCAATCAATGCCCCATTCACATAAGAGGCATTGATAATTCCTCCCAAAACCAGCTCTGCGATTTCTTCCGGTTCAGCAAAACGGTGCAGGGCTATCTTTTCACAGATTCGTTCTCTCTGCTCTAAAGGCTTATCCTTTTGCCAGGGAGTTTCAACAAACCCGGGAAGGACTGCATTCACACGGATCCCACGTTGGCAGTACTCCTTTACCAGCGCTTTTGTCAATCCATGAATCCCTGCCTTGGATACCGTGTAGGGTACGGAGATTGCATGGGCATGTTTCCCCATTCCAGCACCAACAAATACAATATTTCCATTGTCCCTTAAGTTGTGGGTAAATCTTCTCACCAGCGCAGCAGGCACGTTTAAGTTAATATCCATTACACGCCCCCACTGCTCCCAGGTAAGCTCTTCCCATGAGGTTCTGTCTGTACAACCTGCATTCAGAACAAGGACATCAATGGAGTTCGTGATTTTTTTACAGGATTCATAAAAATCTTCCACATCCCTTTTGTTTTCCAGCTTCTGTTTCAGTATCCAAACCATTCCTTCAAATACATCTAATTCCCTCTGGAGCAATGCTGCTCCTTCCTCATCCCTGGCATAATTAAAAATAACCCTGTACCCGGCCTTTAGAAGCGCCTTCCCGATTTCCTTTCCAATGCCTTTTGTACTTCCTGTCACAACTCCGTATTTCACTGCATTTTCCCTCCTTTCCCTTTTTTGCAGCTCACTGTCATCCCCTTAAGTCAGAGAGTCTTTTTCCGGCAGCTTTAATTTTGACAGCGCATGTCCTCCAACCTGTATCTCCACTGGTGGAAGCTCCATATACTCCCTGCCAAACATCTGCTGAAGCATTTCATCATAATGCTCCGGCCCGAATAATGGATGACCCTCAAACTTCAACTGCGTCCGTTTTCCTATCAGATTTTTGTTGTATACTCTGTTTTTATATAAATTAGGTGTATCAGGCACAAAATAATGGAACCATTCTGTGGAGCAGACATTGCAAAGCTGATGGATGGAACACCCCAACCATCGAAAGAATCTCCCAATCCCTCTCTTATTCTCATACCAATGGAATCTTCCCGCCCATCGGAACAATGTCATGGATGCTCTCTCCTGAAACAAATTAAAAGAGTTGGGAAAGGCAAACACCGTATCCAGAGGAAAAATATCAATCATAATCTTCATAGAATGCCTGTCTCCAAATAAGCAAATCTCACTGTCCCTTAGAGCAATCGCCTTTCTTGAGGGAAGCTCCTGAATCGTGTAACGATCTCCCAGCTCCCGGCTCACTACATGGCAAAACCGCTTATAATCCTTTCTTAGCATGGCAACATCCACATCATCGTCCCAGGGAATAAAGCCTCCATGACGGACAGCCCCTAACAGGGTGCCTGACGTAATAAAATAGGGAATCCCATACTTCTCACAGGTGGTATGAACAAAGAAAAGCAGCTCCAGCAAGCATCCTTTTAATTGTTTTTTCTGTTCTGCACTGATCTGAATTGGACGAGGTATCTTTCCCGTGTCACAATAAGAAATAATATCTGGAGAAAGAATACAGTCCATAGGTATCCCACAGCCTGTAAGCTTCTTCTCTATCTGAGGGTAATTATAGGAAGAGTTCACCACATACTTCACACCCTCTGTTCCATATAACTCCAGAAGCTCCTTTAAAGAGTACACCTTAACTCCATCTATAACGGTTCCTGCCTTCTCCTTACTACTATCGCAGAAAGCCACCGGCTCCACCTGAAGGCTGCGGAGCATTTTCAGCATTCTGCGCCCATACTCACCTGCCGGATATAGTACCAAGGGCTTTTCTGTCAGCCCTGAATGCCTCACATACCTTTGTCTGTTCATCGGCTCTCCCTATCTCTGCCCACCAGCTCTTTCAAGGATCGGTTTACCTGTATCTCATCAAGAGGCAGCAAACTACAGTTAGACAGGCTGATGGGAGGAAACTGAACAGGCTTTCTGTAAGCCCCATAGGCGCGCTGCAATGAGGCATCATAATCAGAAAATCCCATCAAAGAGTATCCTTCAAACTCATACTCTGCCAGTTCCTCAACCCACTCCCGCCTGTAATGCCAGTACCCCTTCTGATCCTTTGCACAGTAAATCGGCCATGTGAGACACCTTAAATAAGGTGTGGGTTTTCGGTTCCGATGAGCAACATAACCTGCGTAAGCCTTGTTTCTCACCTGTGACGGTATTAGGTTCAGAAAAAGATACAGCAATCTGTAAACAGGATTTTTTTCCGTTCTGCAGCCAACAGCAGCCCATGCCGCCTTTCGGAAGAAAAAGCAAATAAGAGCGCAAAAAGCCTGTCCTGTTTTACTCTGAGGAACATAGTCCAACGGCATTACATCAATATATACTCCCTGCTCATAAGGCAAATGTTCTGTCCCTGGACGCACAAAGGAAGTGTTGCGCCTTCTCAGCTTCCCATATCCCCAGCGATAACCCTCTGTCTGACCCATATCCTGAAAATAAAATCTCTCCTGATCCAGATCCTGCTCACAGGCCTTCACAAATGCTTCATAGTGGGAACGCTCTAACCCCACATCTGCATCATCATCCCATGGTATAAATCCCTTATGGCGTACCGCTCCCAGCAATGTACCTCCAATGACACTGTACTTTATTTTATTCTTTTTACAAATTCGGTTAAATTCCACCAATAATTCCAGCTCTGTCAACTGTAGAATTCGCAGGTCCTCTGGCACTAAAGGTTCTATCTTCTCTACTTTCATCATAGAGATTCCTCTCCCATATATTTATCTTTTCGGTACACCATTTCCCTTTTCCTGCTGGCAGCTTTGCCAGCGGCTCTGTCCTTGATACCTGTTTAATCAACTGCTCTGCTGACTCTTAATTTCTCAGCAATCTTCCCGGCAAACTTCTCGCAGTCTTCCAGAGCCACCCTTTCAGGATACCGGATCCCAAAGACCGTCCACATTTTTTCAATCACCTCCTGGGTGAAATGAATCCCGTCCCCATCAATCTGATCGATCCCATCACAGCGCAGGCTCTCTTCATTGACTGCCCTCATCTCATCCAGGGTGAAATGCGTCTCATCCACCTTCATCTCTCCATTTTGGAACAGAAGAGGATAGCCTCCAATCTTTCCAAAGGGGCCTGGCGCATGGATTCTATGTACCTTACCGCTTCTATCCAGAATCAGGCGAATCAGCATAACCACATCAGAGGCAATCATCAGGTTGCGCTCCTGTCCGGATGCAGTGGGAATCGCACATTCCTTAAAGATCTCTTCATCACTTACAGATTTCTTCCCCACAATTTTCATCAGATAAGGCGAGCCCTTTGCTGTCCCCTCCTTTGATATGTAGGTGTTGGCATAATGGGAACCTGCAAAGGTCACCTCTGAGCTTCCTGCCTCTTCCCCTGTTAAGGTATGGTAGGCTCTGGCAATACGGGGAACAAGATGGTTCAGATTTCCTGCACTGGTCAATGGAGCCAGTCCCTTAGCCGCCAGCAAAGGCGAAACTGCATCCCCATAGCTTGTGTTAATGACAGGTGCGTTCACTCCTGCATTTTTTACAGCTCTCATCACCTTTTCAACTAACACAGCTGACATGGGGGTCCATACACCATATCCAATCTGGTTAGGATAGGAAAATTCACCATACTTAAATCCCTTCATATAACGCCCTGTGTAGGCAATCACATCCGGATCTACAGAGGCGATTATTTCACTCAGCTGCTCTGTGTTGTTAATATCACAGGCAATATATGTGACCTTTGGATACATTCCAAAGATGCCCGCAGAAACCAACGTCAGATTGATCCGCTTTTCTGCTTCTTCTTTTGCTGTTCTGGAAATGATGGTATACTGGCAATCCATAAGATCTGGTAAACGTGTCAGCATATCCAACACATACTTGCCTGTACTTCCATATCCAATCACCATTACTTTATCAGCCATTTTACATTTCCTGCCTTCCTTAAATCTTCCTGGGTATTCAGATTGATCCAATCCTCCGGATAATCTGAATGGATGGGTTCAATCCTCAACCCTATCCTGTTAATAGAGTAAACCCCGGAATGAACAAAGGGTGCTTCCCCTTTGTCAGCCTCTCTCTTATACTCCCTTAACTGTTCTTTCAATCTCTGAAGAGGTTCCCCGGAAAACGACCACAGCTGCATACTGTCCCCCAGGATCTCTTCCCCCTCAAGCATGGACAGTGACCTGCCTGTGTGAGTGGTATCATATTCATAGCGAAGAATGGCCCCCTGAGTCCCAACTGCCACCACACTTCTGGTGTAATCCACATACAGGCCAGAGCGTATCAGAGACGCTGCCATTCCCTTCTGGCACAGTAATTGCTGAATTGAGCCCGGATGAAGAAGAGAATCCCCTTCTGCAATGATCACTCTCTCTGCATTTTCTATATATGCTCCCCCCATCCCACAGGCCAGAGAATAGTTGCAGCCATGCCAGTTATAACGGGGGTTCACAGCAAACTCCACCTGTCCCCTCTCCACGTAGTCCTTCAGAGCATTTTTCACAGAGTCAGAAGCGTGCCCCACCACCACGATCAGTTTATCTGCACCGGCCTTCAGCAGTGCAGACGCCGTATATCCAACCGGAGTGGTGCCAGCCATTGGAAGCGCGCACTTATTTTGTTCCTTTGGCAGCCCGATCCGGCTTCCTATTCCTGCACAGAGGATGATGGCTGCTGTTTTTTGATCCACTCCAAGGTCCTCCTTACTCCCTCTTTCAGCATCACCTTGGGGGAATAGCCCAGATGTTCTCTAGCTCGTGATATATCCAGCACCCGCCTTGCCGGATCTCCGGAGCGGGACAGATTAAACTGAGGCTCATGATGATATGGAATTCCCATCTCGCCTGCCACCTGGACTGCTGTGTGGTATAGTTCCAGAATGGTTGTCTCTTCCGGATTTCCAATGTTGTAGCTTGTACCTCCCTGCATGTGCACCATGGCAAGCCTGGTGGCCTCTGCACAGTCGCTCATATACAAAAAGGAACGGGCCATCTCTCCTGCATGGGCATTGAGATAACAGGGCCTGTCGTTGACAATACAGTTGAGTATATAAGGTATAACGTGATGATCATCTACATCATAGGGACCGTATACATTTGCATAGCGCAGGTGACATACCATAATCTCACTGCTGTGATGATTCAGAAGATACTCTGTCATGATCTTCCCATGGGCATAGGACCAGCGGGTTGTGACGTCAACTGAATCATAAAGGGACGGGGTTGTTTCTTTCGTTGGAAAATCCTTTGCATGGCCGTAAATTTCCGAGCTTGATGCATTGACAAAGCGGGGAATATGGTGTTTTAAAGCCCATTTAAAAATCTCATAGGTTCCCTGGCAGTTTACTTCGTATGTAAGACATGGCTCTTCATAGAAATATTTGGTAGGAACAATGGCTGCCAGATGATAGATGCCATCAAAGCCTGCCCCCTTTTCTTTCTCTATGTACTCCCTAAAATCGCATCTGTGAAATGTAAAGCCTTCATGATCCAACAGCTGAGCAATATTAGCTTCGGTTCCCCGGAAGAAGTTATCCACTCCCACAACCCTATCTCCCTTATCCAGACAATTCCGGACCAAATGGGCGCCTGTCAGTCCGGCAGCCCCTGTAATTAAAACCTTCATTGTATCACCTCCTGGGCCTTATATGCCCTTGTATAATCTCCTCCACAGATATTCTGGCATTTCTGCTTTCCTAATTGCAGCTGCCGCTCCATCAATATCATAATTTACCCGCCGAAAGGTAACGCAGTCCCCCTCCACAATTCCATAAGAGGCCTCAGGATACCCATCCCTTGGCTGCCCCACGCTCCCGGGATTTATAATCGTTCTCCCACCTCTTGTGAGCATAAAACTAACATGGGAATGGCCCATAAACATCCTGGAAGCATCCATCCCCTCCATCTCATCAAACAATGCATCTGCATGTTCTCCGGGGAGAAATTTTCCCCAATAGGGATCAGAAGGTGTTCCGTGCACCAGCAGTGTCTTTCTGTCAGGAAGATAAAGCATAGGCTGAGCTGCCACTGATTCCAAAAGACGGAAGCTGGCTTCCTGTTCCATTACAAGCTTCCTGGTGTTCTCAAAGGCCTGCTTTCCATGGGGAGTTGTGCTGCTTCTCACAGTTGAAGTATAGAGACAGGCGTCATGATTTCCTGCCACCATGTATTCCACCTCCATCCTGGACAACTGAGAAACCACTTCCACTGGATTCCCACCGTAATCCACGTAATCTCCAAGGAGCCAGAAGCGATCCACCTTCTGTTCTTCACAATCCTTCAAAACTGCATTCAACGCATGTATATTTGCATGTATATCAGATAAAATTCCAATTCTCATTCTATTACCTGCCAAAAACGCTTTGCCTGATGGTAAATCAACTCCCTGTCCGGACGAGGAAGATCCTTCACTGTACCCAATCCAATTCTTACATAGATCTGGGTGTAGGATGGACTCTTCTGAAACTCTCTCAGAGCGGATTTCATCTCCTCCCCGGAGCGGATTTCTCTGGTTCTGCACAGATGGCTCATCAATCCATTTAACCGGCTCTCCCCCAGGCTGTTGGGCTGTCCGCCTGTGGACTCATTGGCCTCATTGTCAAGAAGGATATAGCACAGGTTGGAGGGACGCCTCTGAGTCAGCGTATACAAGGCTCCAAGGCGCATCAGACAGCCGCTGTCCCCATCGACTGCAATCACCGTCTTTTGGGGCAGAGCCTCAGCGATCCCAAGAGCCAGAGAAGATAAGCACCCCATGGATCCTACCATGTAGAAATTCTCCGCTCTGTCTTTGATGCTGAACATCTCCCTGCTGGTAAATCCCGTGGTAGTCACAACCACAGAATCCCCGGCACACGCTGAGATGGCCGTGAGCATATCATAGCGAAGGGGCAAGGTCTGCTGACCCTTTGTTCCATCCCTTCCTTCCAGGGACACCGGTGCAAATGTATCTCTGGAATTTACAAGGATTGCAGCGCTGTGCTGATCCAAATGCTCCCAGGCCTTTGAAAGCACATCCTCCTCCTCCCCATTAAAATAGGGTATGCCCAGCGTATCCAGAAATGGCTTAACAGCTCCTGCCATAATCCTGTGCTGAGGTTCATCCTCCACTCCACGGTTCCCAATGATCAAAAGAGTATTCAAACCAAACAGCTCATTTAAGGAGGTCAATGGGGAGAGCGCATTTGAAAGTCCTGAATTCTGCATCACTACCACACACCTTCTCCCTGCCAGAGCTGCCCCGGCCCCATAAGCCAGAGCATCTCCTTCATTCACAAAAGGCTCGTAGATGCCCCGGTTCTCTGCTTCATGAATGAGAGGCCCAAGGAAGGAGCAGGGTACTCCAGCAATCTTATCAACACCCTTTTCAATCAATTCATCCACAAATTTCTTTGTATCAATCACAGAATTTCACCTGCCTTCATCAGATCGTTCAGAGAATTGATGTCAACCACTGCTTCCTGGGAGGACATAAGCACCTCCAATTTCAATCCTGCCTCCAATCCACGGCGCATAAAATCAGAGGTATGTAAGGACTCAGCCTCTTCTCCCTTCAGCAGCGCTTTTACTCCCTCATGGTGATTCACCATCATCAGACCGCTGAAATATACAACGGTTCCGTCCTTCACCTGGTCTCCATCCTTGCAGACCTCCGCCACCATGAGCTGGGAATCATCCCCAAACACATCTGGCTTTTTATTCAGCCTAAGACAATAGCCTGCATCAATGTAATCTTCCTTTACGCAAACTAAAACTACGTCAGCGGAAGGGTGATCCCCTGCATATTCAAAAATAGAGCGCAGCAAATACCGCTTAAAAAACACATCTCCATATAAAACCACATAGGGCTGCTCCATAGCAGAAGCAGCCAGGGAAAGAGAATAGGCCGCATTGGTACAATTCCACTTCTCATTGTCTATCAGCTCCAAGCCCGGAACCTGTATCTCCTCTCGTTTGTAGCCTCTCACAGCTGCAATGTGGGATACTCCCAGGGATTTTAATACGCTCAGCTGATGCTCCAAAATGCTCTTTCCATTGATGGTTAACAAGGCCTTGGGTTTGTTAAAGTTCAGGGATCCCGGCCCTCCTGCCGCCAGGATCACCGCACTCAGATTGGGATACTGGGGAAGGTAGCGCTTCTCCATTTCCAGATACTCTTCATTCTTTTGTAACCGGAATATCTCTGATACAGAGGCAATGGTTCCCTCTACATTGGCAATGGAACCATCCTGGTAGATTTTTTTGCTGACCTCCTGCATGGCAGTGACGCAGGCACGAACATTATGGTTGGCCCATATAATGCCGCGTATTCTCTTATCCTTTATAAAATGGCTGACTGGTACTGTATAATACTTTGTGGGAACGATAAAGATGGGCACATCCAGGGGAAAAGCTGCCAGGAAATCATCAATATCTTTTGAGTTAGGGCGCTTGGAATGAACCAGTATTGCATCCGCTCCTGCATCAACATACAATTCTGCACGTTTGACTGCATCCTCAACCCCGGCTCCCACAATCAGAGATTCCAATCTGGCTATCACCGAAAAGTCCGGGGTTGACTGGATCTCTTTCATGGCACGAATTTTTCCGGCAAACTCCATGGGGTCAGCCAAAGCATCCAGTTTTGTTTCCAGAAAAGAGTTGGTTTTGGGAAATTTCTTGTCCTCGATGCAGACAGCTGCAATTCCCAGCTGCTCCAGCTTCTGAAGCAATCTGCACGCATTATTGAAATTTCCGTAGCCTGTGTCTCCGTCTACCAGTATAGGCAGATCACCGGCATCATTCATATACTCCAGCACATCCAAAAGCTGGGTATAGGAAATCTCATTATTATCCCGAACCCCAAGGGAAGCAGTGACAGACAGACCGCTTGCCCAAATGGCCGGAAACCCCGTTTCCTCCACAATTTTTGCAGAAAGTCCATCATGGGCTTCCATCAGAAAAAAATGCTTATCTCCCTTTAGCAATTCTCGAAACCGTTTTGCTTTATTCATGATCCATCCTCCGTAGTACCTGACTTATATATTCATGTATTTTTTGTCCCGCTGTACCATCCCCATTTTCATACCGCTTACGGTATTTCATGGATTGCTCTGTGCTCCATTTTAAAATCACATCCAAATGCCGGATAAACCCAGCCAGACTGACCCCGCCGTTTGAGGCATCCCACCCTTCATACAAGATGTAGCTGTTATAGTGCTCCCTTGCAATAAAGGCATCCATGGCACGTTCTACACATGCTTCCCCCTCCCCGGCAGCTGTCTCTCTTCCTCCATTCTTGATGTCTTGAATGAGAACGGGCTTTCCGGCAAATTGTAACAGCAGATTCAAAGAGCTTTCATCCCCATAGCAGGCGTCTGCATAGGCAATGGCTCTATTCATATCCGCACTGTCATCGTAGATTCCCAGACCACGCTCCTGATAGTCCTTCACAAGCTCCTCATATTCCTGATACAATCCAGGACGCATAGAGCGGAAGGTTTGAGCCAGCAGGGGGTGAGGCCTCCACCAGAGAACCACCTCTTTGTGATTCTGAACAAATTGGAATATGCTGCGCAGCTTTTTCAAATACCTGTCACCAGCTTCTCCCTGGGAATACGTAAGAGCCGTTTCAATGGACAGATTGTACAGTAGAACCAGCTTCTTCGATCCATCTTCTCCCAGCATACGGCTCCACTCCTCCGGAAGAGTGTAATCCCTTTTCCGGCTGTTCCACACTTTATCTGTCTTTGGCGATCCTAAAGCAACCACTTTCTCCTCTGCCATTTCCGGCGTAAGCCCCTGAGACGGATGAATCAGACTATGAATGTACTGCTTTCTCACATTTTCTGACTGAACAATCACCTTATGAGAAAACCGCACCCCGGGAAAGCTTCCAGCGGACAAATCCACTACCTCGCTGTGGACAATGTAGGGAATATAAACCAGCAAGTCTGTACATCCCTTTAGACGGCTGGCATAAAAATCGGGATGTACACTGGTGACAAGGTTATATTCATCAAAGGGAGCCATAATGTACACCACATCTGGCTTTCGGGCTTTCACATCATAGCTCCGCCAATCCACCAGCTGGTACCTGGGAGAATAGCATCCCTCCCCTTCATAATGCATCTCCCCCAGAGAGCCATCTGGATTTCTATCATAATATGGAATGGGGATAAAGTATGGATCCCATGCCGGATCCTCTTTGGCAGCAAAGTAGATGCTTTCCAGACAGTCACTCATACTGGCTTTATAGCAAAAGAATGCCGCTTCCATTTGATTGAGTCTCAATTCTTCATAAGCGCAGGTCTCAATTTTTTTCACGCAAGAAATCAGCTGGTTTGCCTGGGCTTCACCTTGACTTACCCGAAACAGTAATTGATACAGCTCACAAAGAAGGCCGGCTGTCTCTGTCTCCTCTCCGGTAATGCTCTCAAGAAAATTGCAGATAGCTGAGATAAACTCCTGAATATCAGCACACAGATTCACATACACCGGCCCCATGGACTGCTGCTCCAACACATGACAGGCCTCGCCCAGCATGCTGACATTCTCCATTAATTGTTTTTTTTGAAGCCTTCCCATTCAGATTCCTCCTACGACTCATTTAACACCCTCTGTCTCTGTCAGAGGTGTTTTACACCTTGATCCATCATTAAATGAATAAGGCACATTGGTTACTCCAACGAGTAATGTGGCTGTCCACTTCGCTCCCCCATACGTCACTCTTTTTGTGTTCTGGAGGTCTTGGCATATCCAATTCACAGAAAGCTGCTATTCTAATGCCGTTCTTTGTTTTGATAGCATGTATCTTTTTGCAGTCCAGTCTGACAGGTGTCTCTGGTAAAATACAGGCTTAACCCCCTATTTATCTGCAACACTCCTCTTATCCCTTTCCTTGGGATTTTCCTCCACAAACTCTTTCCTCACCCACTGCCCAAGCTCTCCTCTTTTTTTGGCATTAACGGCTGCGTTTTTCTTTTTCTCCGTTTCATAGCCGCAAAAACCACAAATGAATGTGTCCTTTTCGCAAGCGCCCATACTGCCGCACTGACTACACTCCCGACTGATGTTACTTCCAAACACCTCTATCAGATGAATCCCCTGCTCCAGACATTTCTGCTGCAAACGTTTCCTCACATATCCCCTCTGCCATATGGTGACGGAATAATTCACCTTTCCATATCTTCCTGCACAGGAAGTTTGAGGCAGTCTGGGAAGGTAGATCCTCTCCGGCTTTTCCTCCTCAAGCATCCGATTGATTTCCTGATTAATATAGGTATGCATTTTGGCCTCCAGCCTGGCCTTTCCAGCCCTGTATTTCTGCCTCCCGGGGTTGTTCTTTTTTTCCTTTGCGTAGACTCGGTTCCCACTGCCGATAAATTCTGCCAGATCCTGATGGAGCTGGCCAAAATCCACTCCGTAGGCCTTTCCCCCATCTGTGGTAAATAATCTCCACATGCCAGGGGACAGTCCAACGATACGGTTAAACTCCTTGTTCCTTCTCACCTTTACTTCCAGAGGAATGTCAATCTCAATTCTTCCCTCCTGGGGAAAAAGCTTGATATAAAGTTGTTTTTTATAGGAGTTCCTGTCTGTCAGTGGTACAAATATCCTTTTTCGGCTTTCCTTTGTAGAAATATATAGCCCCTGATCCCCATAACGGTACGCCCTTTCAGCAATGGAAAAACCACCGGCTTTCTCTGTATGCAGCTTCCTGAGGCGCTTTCTCACCTGTCTGCACAAATAGCGATCCAATTTTTTTATATCTGCCTGTGCTATAAGAGCTTCGTACTGTCTCTCCATTGCCTTTGGAACGCCCCCTCTGTATCCGCACAGAACGGCCTCAAACAAACTGCTCACTCTCATGACGAACCTCAGATAATGTCGCTCCTCCGGAGTTAAGTGTTCATTCTGATTTATTCCCTTCAATATTCTGCCCTTTACCTGGGACCATTGGGACTTTATATCTCCCAGGGCATCAAAGACAGCCAGATAAAAATACACAGAGGGCATGTCCAGCTGTCCGCGAAGACCACTGTCTGTCATTTCGTTCTGGACGGTGTAACCCGGATAAATCTTTGATAAGCTCCTGATCCCTCCATATCTTTGATATACATAGTTTTTAACCTTCCTGTAATCTTCAGCTATCTCCTGAAGTTTTTCCATGTCCTCCGGAGGAAGCTTTCCCCTGCTGTGCTGACGCACTATCTTACAAATCTTGTCTGGCAGAATGGCTCCTCCCATCTCTCTTCCTCATGGCATATTCCCTCTTTTTTGCACTTCCGCTTCTGCAAAGGAAGGGTCGTTTTAGTACCACAGAATTAACATTCTGTGGTAGTTCTTAGTTTTAGATTAAGTATAAAGAATCATACATACAGTCTCATTATAGAACGTTGTGTCTTAAAAATCAATTAGTATTTGCTAATTTCGACAAAAAAAGCAATGGGAAATAGGCCTGCAAGATAGATGAACCCTTGCAGACCTGTTTTTTGTGCCAATTTACTTCTCCCGGCCCACTGATGAACACATGGGTGATTCCCAAGATAGAAAGAACTACCACAGAATGTTAATTCTGTGGTTTATTTTATCAAGTGCATCTTTTCCAGTGTTCGTTCATGCTCCCGAACCCCTGCGGCCACGTAGATACGGGTTGTTTCAATCGATGAATGGCCTAATATATCAGCCAGATGTGCCAAGTTTTTTTCAATGGCATAATAAGTTCTGGCAAATAAATGGCGCAGGCTGTGGGGAAACACTTTTCTGGGATTCACCATCGCCTCTTTACACAGCTTTTTCATATCATGGCATATATTACTCCTGTCCAGAAATCTGCCATTTCGGGTGCGGAAAAGCAGACCACTGTGAATTCCACATGCTTTCGCATAGGCTCTTAATTTCTTCAGCAAAGCCTTTGGCAAAAGAACGGTGCGTGTCTTTCCTTTCATACAGATTTCAACTTTTCCGGTATGCAAAGACTCGGTGGTCATAAATCGAAGCTCGCTGACACGTATTCCCGTTCCGCAGATCGTCAGCATCACGTGGTAAAGCCGACTGTTTTTGTGGCTTTGGGCAGTCTCCAATAAGCGATGGTATTCTGCCTGGCTCAGCTCTCTGTCATCATCCAGAAATACCTTCCTCTGGATTTTAAGAAAACGAACCTTACACCAGGACAACCCGGCATATTCCAGATAAGCATGAATGGCGGAAAGCTTCCCATTGACCGTTCCCGCCTGATTTCGATTTTGTAAAAATTCCCGATACTCCAGCACCTTCCCTTTGCTGATAGCATCTCCCTTCAAAAATTTAAGGAAGCAAGTCAGCTCATGGACATACTTTTCTATGGTCAGAGGGGATTTCTCATTTTCTTTCAAATACATTTTATAATCTTCTAACTGTTTGGTTAAAGCTGGGTTCTCCGACATCAATTCTACCTCCACTCAGAAGTATTTCTTAATACATTACAGCCTATTCTTTATGTCGGCGAAATACAGCCATACCCCCCGATGCTTCTGCCAGATTAGGAGCACAAAAAAAGCGCAGTCCTCCTGCGCTCTGACAATCCTCTCTGTTCTATTCAAAATAAATCTGCTCTCCCCCAGATCCTTCGATTCCAGTCCGGAGCTTCTCTCTCAGCTCATCCACCGTTTCACCTGGAGTTTTACCCTCCTCATCCATCACCATATCTGCATACTTCTCATAGTAGGGAACCCGCTCATTGTAAAGATCCCGCAGTGTAAATCCAGGCTTTAAGGCCACCCCCCGATCCACCACGTTTCCGATGCGCTTTTCCATCTCCTCATAGCTCATCTTCAGGTAAATCACCTCACTGATCTCCTTTAAATACTCCATGGCCTTCTCTCCGTAGATCACACTGCCTCCAGGAGCGATCACAGAGTGCTCTGCTTCCAGCTCTCTGTTAATCCGCTCCTCCACTTTAAGAAAACCATCCATCCCCTCCTGGGCGATAATCTCCTTTAACAGACGTTTCTCCTTCTCCTGAATCACCAGATCCACATCTACAAAAGAAAAGCCTAACCTCTTAGCAAGAAGTACTCCTATGGTGCTCTTACCTGACGAGGGCATTCCGATCAGAGTAATATTCGGTTTCATTCTACCTTCCTCCCCTGGACTTTTTCCCTCTCCCACCTGATGCCCCCTTCTTCACTGCTTTCTTCACCGAATAGCCAAAGCTCCCCAGCTGTTTCCCCAATTCAAAATACCCTCCGTGGGAATAGCTTACAAGCCCTGAGGAGTTAAGATTAAATTTCCCTTTTTCATCCATATACTGATTGTCAATGGTCACTCCCACCACCTCTGCCAGAAACAGATCGTGGCTTCCAAGCTCCTTTACCTCTGTCACCCTGCACTCAATATTCACAGGACTTTCCTCAATCCCAGGCGCTTTTACATAGCGTGAGATCTGGGGAGTAAGCCCTGTATCCTTAAATTTATCTGTGTCTCTTCCTGATTTGACACCACAGTAATCAGTCGCTTTCACCAGCCTCTTGTTCACCAGATTAATGACAAACTCCCCTGTATCCTTAATAATTCCATGGGAAAACCGCTCCTTGCGCACCGATATGGATACCATCGCCGGAGAGGAGCAAATGGTTCCGGCCCAGGCCACTGTAATAATATCCGGCTTCTCTCCCTCACGGCCGCAGCTCACCATAACAGCCGGTACAGGATAGAGCATATTGCCCGGTTTCCAGTATTCTTTACTCATACCTCACACTCCTAATCCTGATCTGCCAGCACCAGCTCAGGCATCAGCTGCTTCTTGCGGGATACCACTCCCGGAAGACTCAAAACAGGCTCCTCCTGCTCCCCCGCCGCCTCTATGTCCAAATGAAATGCCTTGGCAGCCAGCTGGATCGCTCCCGGACCATAGCAGATTAACTCGGTTGACTCTGTCAGGATATTGGTTAACATAAAGAAAATCATATCCAGACCGCTTCCCTGATGAGCATGATCCAAATAAGCCAGCATTTTTCCACGGAGGGCTTCCAGCTCGCCTCCGTTGAGAGAAGTAATCTGACCCACTCCTATCTGCGCCTTTCCTACTACAAACCGCTTGAAATCCTGATAGAAAATCTCCTCATCTCCCTTATCCTTCAGATTGCTGCCTGCACCGAACATCTCCATGGCATATGCTTCGATATCCAGACCTGCAATCTTGGCCAGCTCCCTGCCGGCCCTCTCATCCACAGGGGTACAGGTGGGAGAGCGGAACAACAGAGTATCAGAGACGATGGCACTGCACAGAAGGCCTGCAAACTGAGGCTCTATCTCCACATTAGACTCCCGGTACATCTGATAGACAATGGTAGAGGTACAGCCTAAAGGCTGGTTACGAAAGAACACCGGCGCCATGGTCTGAATGGTTCCCAGCCTGTGATGGTCGATGATTTCCAAAATCTCAGCGCTCTCAATGCCTGCCACTGCCTGACTCTTTTCATTGTGATCCACCAGAATGATCTGCTTGCCCCTTGCTCCCAGCAGATTCCGCCTTGAGATCATCCCCTGATAGCGCCCCTCTTTATCTAAAACAGGGAAATCCCGATGCCGCTTGCTGGCCATCACATCCCGGATCTCATCTGTATAATCGTCCCTGTCAAATGTAATCAGATGATCCTTTGTCATAAAGTATCGGATGGGCATGCTCTGATTAATGAGACGGGCCGCTGTGTAGGTATCATAGGTGGTGGCGATCACGGTACACCCTCTGGCCTGGGCGATCTTCTGAATGGTCATAGAGACCCCTGCGCCTTCACACACAATAATACAATCTGCCCCCATCTCAATGGCGCAAAGCTGAGACTCATAGCGATTTCCAAGGATAACCAGATCGTGGGGCTCAATGTAAAATTCCATCAAATCCGGATTGGCCGCAGCAATGAGCACCTTCCCCTGGTCGAAATAGGCCTGGGAATCCCCCACCAAAACATCCCCTTCCAGAGTCTCAATAATATTGGTATACTGAGTATGAGCCTTGGACAGAATACTGCTGTCATAGATATTCATGTAGGTCTTAGTGATATCCCCCACTGTAATCAGCCCTTCCAGTATTCCGTCCTCCCTCACTGCCGGAAGAGTCGCCACGTTGTTCTCCTGCATAATATTCCAGGCCCGTTTCAGGGAAATATCTCCCCCCACCCCCTGGGTATTGCGAATTTCAATATCCTTCACCTGGGTTCTCACATCCTTCACCAGCTTTGGCGCATCTACTCCAAAGTAGGAAAGGACAAACTGAGTCTCCCCACTCACCTGTCCGGCTCTTGCAGGTATATACTCTCCTCCTGTCATCTTGCGCTTTAAGTTTGCATAACAGATGGCAGAACAAATGGAATCCGTGTCTGGATTCCTGTGTCCGATCACTGTCGTTCTTCTCTTTCCTTCCTGCTCCATTCTTTCTCCCTCTGTATTCACTCTTGCAGTGTTCTAATCTTCATAATCTGTTTACAACAACTTCACATTCCGTCCACATTTGCTTCTTATACTATTTTATATAACAAATCGCACAAATAAACACACTTATTTGTGCAGTTGTACATAGACTTTTCGTAATTGCCCCGGTTGTCTTACCTCCGGGGTCTCCTCATATCCAAATCCGGGAATTCTCTTTCCCTCAGTATATCAAACCATATTTCATTTTTCAACTATATTTCACATGGTACAGAATCAGAGTCTGTAAAAAATCCCTGGTCTGGTAGAAAAGTGACATCATCCATGTTAGAATAGGATACAAGCTTCAAACAGTTATCGTTTGCCACCAAAGGAAAGGAGTCTTTCATGACCGTCTCACATACATCTCCCCTCACCATCCGTATGGCAGTCAAGGAGGATGCGCCAGAGCTTCTGGCCATCTACGCTCCCTATGTGAAGAACACAGCCATCAGCTTTGAATATCAGGTTCCCACCCGGGAAGAATTTACCCTTCGCATTGCCAATACCCTCACATCCTACCCCTACCTGGTGGCTCTCAGAGAGGGCAGCATTCTGGGCTACGCCTACGCCTCTGCCTTCCATCCAAGAGCTGCCTATAGCTGGTCCGCCGAGCTCTCCATCTACGTGGCCGAACAGCTCCGTGGTTCCGGAGCAGGAACCAGACTTTATCAGGCTCTGGAATCCATTTTGAAAAAGCAGAATGTTCTTAACCTCAACGCCTGCATCGCCTACCCCAACCCGGGAAGCATTTCCTTCCACGAAAAAATGGGTTACAAAATGGCAGGTCATTTTACAAAATGCGGCTACAAACTGGGAACCTGGTGGGATATGGTGTGGATGGAGAAAATGTTAGGGGAACACCCTAAGCATCCAAAGAATTTTATACCAATTACAAAGCTGGAGCAGGAAGACCTTCAAATTGAATCGTCTCCCTGCCCCAGGCAATGTTGACCCTGATGGGGCTTACCCTCTCTAATACTCTGTCAAATGATACTGAGAGGCCAGACAGAACCCATTTCTTCCCATAGACTTGCGCCGATAGAGCGCTCTGTCTGCACTGCGATATAAGGTATAAAATTCAGCTCCATCCTCAGGACAGCAGGAAATCCCCATGCTGACGGTGACGTTGATGGGCAGCTCCTTGGTGAGTAAAGGCTGACAGATAGTGGCCTTCAGCCCCTCTGCCTTCTCTATCACCTCCTGTATGTCTCCCCTGTAAGGAACCAGAGTCAGGAATTCATCCCCCCCAATACGCCCTATAATCTCCTCTTTTCCAAGCTGCTTGCGGATACGTTTCGCCACAAGTCTGAGAACCTCATCCCCCGCAATATGTCCATATATCTCGTTGATCTTTTTAAAATGATCAATATCCATCAGAAGCAGAGCATACTGATCCTGAGGAGAAGCCTTGCTCAAAATTTCCCGAATCTTCTCCTCCGTCCAGGCCTTATCCAAAAGAGCAGTGGTGGGATCCTGATGCGGTTTTGTTAAGCTCTGCTCTTCCTCCCGCTTCTCCTCATCAATATCTAAAAGCTTTACCAGGGCAGTCACAGACTCCCTGTCAAGCTTATCCGGAGGTGTTACAGAGGCAAAGAACCAGTGGTAGGAGCCTCCCGGAATGAACAGCCTGAACTCAAAGGGATTGGGACGAATGCCAGCTCTGGCTTCTGTAATAGCCTCTGACACCACAGAAATATCATCCTGATGTACGGCTTTTAGCAGGGTATAGCCGGCAATCTCTCTGGAATAACCAGACATTCGATGAAAGCTTTCAGAAAATGTCACCATACCTGTTACAAAATCATATTCCATAGAATAGGTTCCCCTGTATTCTGATGTGCTTTCGTAGTAATTGGCAAGATTGAGGCTTTTCCCCTTCTGGGCGCTTCCCTCTCCATCATCGGAACCATCCACCACCACAGAATAGACCTTCTGTATTCCGTCCTCCTCATCATCACAAACTTTGGATATGGTTTCCAGAGAAACGAAATGTCCGTCCTTACATTTGGCTCGATACTTGATTGTAAGCACATCGCTGACCTTTCTCTGCTCCTTCATCTCCCTGCAAACCATATCTCTGTCCTCTTCCTGGATCAGGTTGATAAATTTGCCATCAAACACCTGACCTATATCATCCCTCTTCCAGCCCAGCAAATCTAAAAAGCTGGGGGAAACATATTCAATGGTTAAGGCTTCATCAAAACGGACACAGTTAAGCCCTGTTGGAATATGGCTAAGTAGCTTCTCCTGCATCAACAGCTTCTTCTCTTTTTCCAGCTGCTCACGCTTCTTTTGATCATTGTTAATGGCAACTACAATCAAATTTCTGCTGCCATCCCGGTTGCGGTATACCGTTCCTCTGGCTAAAATCCAGATGGGCGTACCGTCTTTGCACACCAGACGATATTCCACTGTAACTGTATCCCCCATCCCCAGCTGCCTGCGGACTTCTCTGTTAAGGTATTCCATATCATCCGGATGAATAAAGCCCATAACCCGGTTTTTAAATAATTCATCCATCTCCTGAGAAGTGTAGCCAAGGATGCGCCTGGTGCCTTCATTGCAAGATATGAGCGTAAATCCCTGATCCAGTCCCACCTGCATGATTCCCGCATAGACATTGTCCATCAAATCCTGGGCATTTATGGGCTGCACCGGCCGAAGCTCTGCATATGCCAGGCTCTGCCTGAAGGCCTGATGAAAATCCCCATCCTTCTTTAGCACTTCCCCTGAGGCTTCTTCCCTTGATGCTTCTGTAAAGTATTTTGCTGTAAATTCTTCTGCTGAAAGAGGGGCGCTGTAATGATACCCTTGAAGCAAATCCGGCTTCATCCGGCAGACCATATCCTGTATATATTGGTTTTCAATTCCCTCCACACACACTGCCATGTTCATCTTATGACTCAGATTAATCAAAGTGGCAAGGAGCGCCTGATCCGTTGTATCATAAGAAATCCTCTCTAAAAAGGAGCGGTCGATTTTCATCTCATCTGCACTGAGCATGCGCAGAACCTCCAGGGAAGAATAGCCGGTTCCAAAATCATCCAGAGAGATACGGATTCCCTGACTGCGAATAAAATCAAACTCTTCGCTGAGGAGAGACATCTCCTTCACCTTGCCGCTCTCTGTAAGCTCCAGCATAATATTAGAAGGCTTCACCTGATACCTGGACAGCAGATCTAACAGGTGGTACCGGAAAGAAGGAGATTCAAACTGCTGGCTTGATACATTGATATGCATCTGAAACTCAGGCTTATACTGACTCCACTGAGCACACTGGCGAATGGCTGTCTCCAGCGCCCAGTTTCCGGTTTCCAGAATCATCCCGTTTTCCTCCAGAATTGGGACAAACTCAGTGGGAGAAATTTCCTGATTCTCTGAAAAATCAGGGCATCTCCACCGTATCAGCGCCTCTCCCCCCACAAGGGTCATATCTTCCGCACTTACAATGGGCTGAAAGGTCATATAAAAGCCCTGAAAGCCCATAATCATAGATTCCCTCAGAGACTCCAAAAGAGCGGCCGTACGCTTGTCCTTGTCAAGCAGCTCTTCACTGTACACAACCAGATGGTTTTTTCCATTTCCCTTGGCTTTCTGCAAAGCCTTGATCGCATTGTGATAGATGGTCTCAAAATCCTCTCCATCTCTGGGAAAACAGCAAAGTCCTCCTGAAATAGACAAAAACAGGCTATGACCTCCTGCATGGAACTTCTCCACCATGCGGTCTTCCTTAAATTTGTGATACCATGCCTTCCCCTGTTCATCTCCCCAGTCCATAAAAAAGAGGCCGAATTTGTCCCCATCCAAGCGGAACAGGGAGCTTCCCTCCGGCATCAGCTTCTGAATACGAGAGGCACAGTCCTTGAGAAGCAGATCTCCCTCAGAGTAAGAATACAGCTCATTTATATTGGCAAAATCGTCAATTCCCAATACGAGAATACACCAGTTCCCCCCCTGATCCACCTTCCTGAACAGATGCTTTCTAAAGCTGTCATTATTGGGGATTCTGGTTACAATATCAAAGGAACAGTTTTTATTCTCCTCACTGATCATCCCAATTAAATAACGCTCTGAGGAGGTCTGATCCGCTGCCATCATCCACATCCTCATGCATATTCTTTCCCCATAAACTGCTTGAAGCTCGGGACGGCACTGATAGGATTGGATCAAGCAAAGACGTTCTCCTTCAATCACTTTCTTACAATCCTCCAGAAAGCGGCTCCCATCCTCCTCCAAAAATACCCCTCTGGCAAATCTCTCGATTCCTTCCCCCTGACTTACCCCCTCTACTTTCTTTAAAATAGGCTGAGGCCAATAACATTGCAGGCTGCGGGGATCCATGATAAAAAGATATCCGAAGCAGCTTGTTAATATAGTATTGATGCGCTCAGCCTTTGATTCTTGTGTCATAACTTCCTGCCCTTTCTAATTCGGCACACCTGTAGCTTCTAACTTTGTTCTCTTAAGCAAACGTTATTCTATCTATCGACAACAGTCAGCCATTTCTTAATCGCTCCTATCTAACTTCACTTACCTCCTTCCCTGTCTCCTTCCTCTAATTTCTCAAATAGGAATAAATGCTCCTGAAATTTTCATAAAATCTTCAAATTTATTTTCCATTTGGTATGCTATACTACAATAAACTGAAACCTTGTCTTCTACAATCCCTTGAAAGACATAGAGGGAAGAAGACAATCATACCTTACAAAGGATAAGAAGTAAAGGAGTACTATCAATGATCAAAAAATATAAGACTTTGGCTCTTTGCATGGCACTGGCCACAGTCATGGGAGGGATTTCTCCCAATACAGCCTTGGCTGCCCAGTCCATATCTGCTTTTGAGATCGGCCCTGGTCTTAACAACCTGTCCCTGGGAGATGAGTTCGCCCTCTACCAGTGGGGGCTGAAAAATGACGGCCAATTCCAAATGCTGGAGAGAAAGCTGGATCTCCCCACCCTAGATCTGAATGGGACAGCCGGCAGTGATGGGAGAGAAACAATCTTCCTCCCCCCTCTGGCTCCCGGCAGTTTTAAAATCACCTCCACATTGGCAAAGCCTGGCATTGATATCAATATTCAGCCTGCCTGGGAGCTGTACAGACAGGCGGAAAACAAACGGCCTGTGACAGTGGCAGTCATTGACACCGGCATTGATACCAGCCACCCGGATCTGGCAAAGTCTCTGTGGGTCAACACAGGGGAGATTCCCGGGGACGGCATTGACAATGATGGAAACGGCTATATTGATGATGTGAATGGCTGGAACTTTATAGACAATAACAATATACTGTACTCAGATCAATATGACAGTCACGGAACACACGCTGCCGGCACCATCGCCGCCTCCAGAGAGAATGGAGGAATAGCAGGCATTTCAGACAACAACTATGTAAAAATCATGACCCTAAAGGTTCTTAGCGGTGAGGAAGGCAGAGGCACCCCTGAGGCAGTGGCAGCTGCCATCCGATACGCAGAGGCCAACGGAGCCCAAATCTGCAACTTAAGCTTTGGATCCGATGGCTACACTGAAGAGCTGGTTGATGTGATGAAAGCATCCAATATGCTCTTCGTTGTAGCTGCCGGCAATGGGGACGACTGGAACATCGGCTACAATATTGATCAATATCCGGTTTATCCCGCCAGCTTTCCCTATGACAATATCCTTACAGTGGGAAATCTGATGTTTGACGGCACCCTGGATCAAAGCTCCAATTATGGTTCTCTCAGCGTAGATATTGCCGCACCAGGCACCTATATTCTCAGCACCATACCAGACGCATCCTACGCCTTCATGAGCGGCACCTCTATGGCTGCCCCTATGGTCACAGGTGTGGCTGCTATGGTTTACTCTTCCCGGCCTGATTTGAGTGTAATCGATGTCAAAAACATCCTTATCTCCTCTGCACGGAAGATGGAACCCTTACGGGGCAAGGTTGTCTCTGAAGGTATGGTTGATGCCGGTGCTGCCATGGAGTGGATGGGGTAGGAACAAAAACCCAGACTGCCATAAGGTCTCATTTTACATCAAAAACCTACCAGTTGTCTGCTTACAGACATTGCCCACCGCCTTTCTGAATGTTCCCAAAAGGCGGCAGATTGGCGCTTCAGGAAGACATATTCATTTGGGAATTACAGTTTGAGGAAACTAAAGCTTTTTATTCTTCCATATTTAACAGTGTGATGATAATCTGATCGGCTCCTACCTCTGCCTTTCTTTTTACAATATCCTCAATCTGAGCTCTCTGGGGATCTGTAATAGAAGGGGCGTTGATCACAATATCCACCTTATCTTCTGTGATACTTACAACGGGATCTGCAAATCCTTTTGCCATCAAAAGAGTCTCTGCTGCATTTTCCTTCTCAGACACTTCTGTTAACTTAATCATATCCTGAATGGCCTGCTCCTTGGCAGCCTCGTCAATGCCGGCGCTGTTGATAAGCTCCATAAGGGTCTCTTTGTTCTTAGCGCGGATCTGCTCTCTGCTAAGCTGAACATTTGCTATGTAATCTGCCACATTCATACCGCTGGTAAGGACTGCCTCTCCCGGATTTTCCAAACCAGTCCGGGCAGATTCCGGATCCGACTGAGCCATCTGGATATCTGCCCCTGCCTGAGTTGCTTCCTCCACTCCCCCATCAGCCTGAGCCATCTGATCTGCACCGGCTTGAGACAGGGCTTCTCCGCCGTCTGCATCCAAATCAGATGGATCCTGATCCAGACTGGGAATCTCCATCAGATCTGCCTGCCCTTCCAGGGATGCAGCCTGGTTCTCTGCCAGAATATCCTGATCTGAAATATCCATCACCCCTGCCTCATACACTCGATTCCCCTCTGACAAATCCTTTTTGCCCGCATAATTCAGGTAGCCTGCGGCTGCAATCATAACAGCCAGAGTTGTAATGATAATCTGATTTCTTCGGAACAAGCGCTTCATGTTCATATCCTTCATGTGATCCTTTACCTGACTCATGTTCTTGATTTTCATATACCTGCACTCCTTTATTTATTCCACCCTCTTTAATACTTTTATTTTATGTGGCGGCAGGCCAAATAATGCTTCCATTGCCTCAGAAATTTCAGTTTTCACTGCTCCGCTTCCTCCCCCCTCTGCGCTGATGATAATGCCCGAAATCTCAGGGCTTATCTCCTTTTCTATAATGGGAACGTTGCTGCTTGCGCCTGAGCCGGAACCTGCAAGAACGGTATTCTCCTCCATCCGGCTGCTGCTCACTTCCCTGGTTCCCCCTCCTGCATCCTTTTCCCTGGTTGTATTTGTATCCGTAGAGCGATCCACCCGAACCACCTTTTCGCCGGAAGATTTTAAAACCACCATCACATCCACCTTCCCCACGCCCTCTACTGACTTTAAGAGATCTTTTATTCTCTTTTCCAGCTGGCTCTCATAGGTTCCCTCTCCTCCAGGGGGATCCAGAGCCGGGCTGACTTCCTCTTTCCCCTTCTCCCCTCCGGCTGCGGAAAGCTCTGTCTTAGTTTCGGAAGACTCTCCCATCCACAGAGGCACAGCTCCAACCCCTCCACTCTCTGAGGATGAGTCCGCCTTATTTCCTGTGCCGGTATCCCGGGTTTCACTTCCCATCAACGGGAAGGACAAAATCATAAACAGAACTCCTATGAGCAGCAAGAAGATCCATTTCTCCTTAGTCATCTTTCCACTGAACTTTGATATCTGACCTTTCCAGTCCATAGTATCCTGCCACCTTTCCTGTTAAACCCTTAATTTTAAATGATAAGGATCCCCCATCCGGACTCCCATCCTCCTCCTTGTCTTTCCAGGAAAGCAGCTCCCCATCCTTCTTTAACCTTATCCTCTCAATCTGAATGCTGCTGACTTGACTGCCTTCCACTGTCACCGGTCTGCTGACCGTATAAGGAGGACTCTCTGTCTCCCCCTTCTCTCCCTCCCAAAGGGTCAGCTGTATCTCTGTCACCTTTCCATACCGGCTGCTGCTTTTGTCTCTGTCAATGGTCACCTTTGCCTCCCTGCAGGAGAGTCCCTCCCCCTCTGCCATGGCTGCAATATCCTTCTCTACAGCCTCCTCATAAGTGTGAATCATCTGATCCATCCGCTTATCCTCCATCCCCCACAGATCTCCTTTTAAGTCCTTTGCGTCTGTCTGAAACGTGATGGACTGAAACAGCGAAGAAATCTGTTCATTTAAACGCAAACTTCCTGTCAAAGGACTTACCACAATCAGAATCAGAACCATACCGGCAAACAGACGGACATACTTTTCATATTTAGAATCTGCCAGAAGGTTGTTGGCAGCTGATAAGAAAATCATATAATAGATAATACTCTTAACCCATCCATATACAGACTCCATACAGTTCCCTCTTTTTCTAATCCCATCCTGCCCTCCCCGGTAAAGCACGTCCGAAGCAAGGCAACCGGCTGCCTTCATCCCTCAGGAAGCAAAATAATTCACATTTGTGGAAGCACAGGTAATTCCGATGGCTATTATAAATAAAAACATAGAATACAAAACGATCTGAAGCAGCAGCTTATGACCCCTGGAAATTCCGGACACGCAGGCAACCAGCCTTTTATCACACACCGGCTGCATAATCGCTGCCACGCACTGGTACATTACCATCAGCACTGCCAGTTTAAGAACAGGAACCAGCGTAATCATGGCAAGAACCACCACAGCTGCAGTTCCTACGGTATTCTTAACCAGAACCCCGGATCCCAGAACCATCTGAGCCACCGCCCCGGCTCCCTGCCCCAGCCCCGGTATCATTTCGATCAACCGCTTCATCCCTGCCTGTCCCAATCCGTCAGAATAGGGAAGTATCATAGCCTGTATCAGCTGAAACCCCAGCACAAGACCCAGCAGTGTTTTAAGACTCCACACCACCGCCTTCTCCAAAAGCTCTGTAAATCTGGTAAGAAGCGGCTCCTTCACCACATAACTGCCTAAGACCATGACTACATAAATCTTTACCATTGCCAGAAGAACCGTACTGCAAAGCCATTGAACCCCGGTAACAGCCCCCAGCATTCCCTCATACAGCGCCAGGGCACTCATACTGCCCCCTGAAAACGCCACTGCCATAAAGTATCCGGGCATCATCAACTCCATAAACTCCAGTATCTGGCTCAATGTAAGAGAGGCTATCTTAAGACTGGCTCCAAACCCTGCTGCCAGACAGGTAAACAACAGAAGGTAGGTCACAAAAAATCCTGTATCTGATATCTGTCCTCCTTTAAAAATAGAGGATACATTGGAAAAGACAGCTCCAATCATACCGATCAAGGCCACTTGAAGCAGCATCTGCCCCCCCTTTCCCACTTCCAAAAACAAGGTATTCCTTACCCCATTCCCTGCCTGCTCCAAAACTCCAATCAGATTTCCCTTTACCAGCTCCTTCATCAGCTCCCAGAAGGAAAAAGTTCCAAAGGGATTCTCCTCCTGTCCCATCACATCATCCAGAAACTCCTCAATCCCTTCTATCTCATCCCTGATTCCCAGTTCCTCCACCGCCTTGTCCAGAGAGCCGTCAGGTTTCCGGGTTTGTTCCTGCCCATATCCCAGGATCCCTCCCAGCCCGCTTCCAGCCAGAACCACACCCAACAGCCAGGCGGCGGCAGATCTCCTCATCCACCCTTTCAGGCTTTCCACTGAAACATTCATCGCAAAAATGACTCCAACGTTCCAAAAAGAGCCAGAAGAATGGGCATACTGATACCCAGAATGGACAGCTTTCCGAATATCTCAATCTGACTCCCCAGGGATCCATATCCTGCATCCTTGCATATGCCGGAAGCAAACTCTGCCACATAGGTGATCCCAATCATTTTAAATAAAGTGACCAGATACACGCTGTTGATTCTAATGTAGCCCTGAATCTGCTCCAGCGCCTCCAAAATGGCCTTCAGCTTGCCGGTTCCATAAAAAAAGATAAAAAAGCCAGCTGCCATCACCATATAAACTGCGTATTCTCCCTTCACTGCCTTCATCTGAACTGCCAGTAGAATGGCAGCAATCCCGGCTGCTGCTATGGTTATAATCGTCACCTTCCCTCACCGCCTTTCCTATCTATCTCCTCACATTTCCTGCACAAGCCCGGCTACAGAGCGAACAGGTTCTTTATGGTTTCAAACAAATCATAGATATAGGGTACCATCCAAAACAAAACCAGCACCAAACCTGCCAGACTTGTAAGAAATGCCTGCTCATCCCTCCCACTATGCTTTAGCACCTGACAGACCACTGAAACCAGAATTCCAACTGCTGCTATGCGAAATATCAGATTTACACCCATCCACTCTCCTCAACTTTCTCTCTTAAATAGGATCTAGTACATCACAATGACCAAAAGCATACCTCCCAGCACGCCAAGGCTGGTATAAAGCCGGCACCGCTCTCTCTGATTGCTTCTCAAGTAATCAATGGACAAATCCAACTGTTCCAGGTAAAGCTCCAGGGTGCGCTCCTGCATGTCCACATCCAGATAGCCCAGATGCTCTCCCAAATGAGACAGCTGCTCCAGATCCTCTCCAGTCAGGGGAAGATGTGCTCTTTGTTCCCATAAGCCCTTTACTTCCCTGCTCCATATTTCCTGAAGGCTCTCCCCCTCCTGTCTGCAAATCCCCAGGGCTGCGCCGGTAAACAAATCACTTAAAGGACTCTGTGCTCGCCTTCCCACCCGCTCCATGGCTTCTGCCAGGGGAGCATGGCTGTATGTAATTTCCCCCTTCATAAAGTAAATCATCTGCCGCAGCAGCTCCAAAAGCTTCAGCCGCTCCTTCCATTTCACGGCAGACCACACACCCATGCCACCGGCTGAGAACAGTACCAGCAAAATCCCCATCCATTTCACTGCCATCCCTTTTTCTCCCTTTTCATAAGCACTTCCCCGGATCCATCCCATATACAAGACACCTGACCGGCTCCATCCTCCCTGCTCAGAAGAATCAGGCGCTCAAATGTTTTTTGAGCCAGCAGATCCTTAAGAGCCGGCTTTTGCCGTATATCCTCCAAAGAGCTTCCATGTATCGTAGCTGCCAGAGAACAGCCGCAGTTTTTTACATATTCAATGGCCTCCACATCGGCCCGGCTTCCAATTTCATCCACTGCAATCACTCTGGGAGCCATGGTTCTCACCAACATCATCATCCCCTGACTCTTTGGACAGCAGTCCAGCACATCTGCTCTGGGACCCAAATCATTCTGGGGAACTCCCTGATAACAGGCCCCCAGCTCTGAGCGCTCATCTACAACTCCCACACTCATGCCGGGGATCCAACGCCGCCGCTTCTGCCCCTGGGACTCTAATCCTGCTCCAGATAATTCCCCGCTCCAACCAGATGATATCTGGCGTATCACATCCCTTAGAAGCGTTGTCTTTCCGCACCTTGGAGGAGAGATGAGCAATGTATTTAAAAATCGGTCTCCCTTTTCCGAATACAGGTACTTCATGATTCCATCTGCACACCCTACTACCTCATGAGCCACCCTGATATTCAGAAAAGAGATAAACTTCATCAGGCGAATCTCCTTCCCCTGCACCAGGGTTCTTCCTGCCACCCCGATTCGGTGGCCTCCCTGTATGGTCAGAAACCCCTGCCGCAGCTCTTCCTCCGCCGCATACAGAGAAAAATTTCCCATGTACTCCACTGTCTCCTTCATCTGTCCCTGGGTCACCCGGTACAAGCCCTCCCATCCGGACTTCCTGTTGAAGAAAGAGGGCAGCTCCCCAGACTCCAGGCTTCCATCGTTCTTAACTACATACTCCCTATCCCCTATCACCATCATGAGAGGCTGTCCCACTCTCATGCGGATCTCCTGTACCTGTTCAAAGGTTTCCACAACCTGTCCCAAAAGGGAACGGAGATCCCTTGGAAATAGCTTCAAAATCTCTTCCTTCCGTTCCATCGCTCTCACCCCTTTTACCTCAATATATGAGACATGCTTCAAAATATGACTGGAGACTGCAATAAAAAAACGCCGCCTTCCAATATCCGGAAGATGACGCTCTTTCAAATTTCCGTCTATTTTCTTTTCTGTTTTACTTTTCTCACAACCTGTCCATTGGGTCTTCTGTCAATGTTAAATACAATCTCCATAAACCGTCCGGCTTCCTCCCATGCCTCCCGGCTTTCAGGAATCAAATCCATGCTCATCTGAAACACATGGAACATCCCCTGGTAGATGGATACCCTTCTGGGCACCCCCGCTGCCCTGGCTTTCTTGGCAGCCTCCAGAGTATCGCTTAGAAGCATTTCATATCCCCCTGCCTGAAGGAGCATAGGAGGCAGACCCTTAAAATCTCCAAAGACCGGGGACAGGTAGGGCATTCTGGGATCTGCATCCCCAATGTAAGGACAATGATAGAGCATACTTTCCCTGGTGTTTCCAAACAGGGGATCCCGCTCATAATTAAACTCATAGCTTTCGCCACTGCATGTTACATCTGTCCAGGGAGACATTAACACCAGACCTGCCGGCTGAGGCACTCCCCTGTCTCTCAAGTACAGACAGAGCGCCAGTGCCAAACCACCTCCAGCTGAGTCCCCTGCAATCACTATCTGGTGAGGACGGTAGCCTTTTTCTCTGACAAGCCACTGATAAGCATGGATGGCATCCTCCAAAGCCGCAGGATAGGGGTGTCTGGGCGCCACTCGGTAGTCCACAGTGAGAACATCCCCTCCATAGCTTAGGCGGGAATACCTCACAGCAAATTTCCGGTAAATATTCTTCATAGGACCGATGTAGCCGCCTCCGTGAAGCTGCAGCACCACCCTTCCTGTTACAACTTCCCCTGGTCTTAAATACTCCATTTGAAAATGCTCCTGAGGGATTATCTCATATTGGTATCCAGAGGGACAAACCCAGGCCGGCTCCACTGGATGCTTCCTAAGCTCTCCTGATTGGATAGGCTTTCCAAGAGAGGTCTCCATCACGTCATGAATCATATCTCTCAGCAGACTGCCCCGAATACTCACTCGTCTATTTCTCATACAGGTCTTTATCCTTTCGTACTCTATAAATGGAACCGTCTTATAAGTTCATTTTTAAACCGCCTGTCCCCAAGAAGAATAGTAAGAAATAGCAGAAGCACCGTAAGAATCATCGTTATAAAAGCTACCAAAGGCCGGGTGACGAAACCTGCTGCCCACAACATCAGAGGAATAAAGCTGAACATTGTGATAGCAATCTGGTACATAAAATAACTCTGCCAATTCAACCGATTAACAAGTATCAGAAATACTACCGCCACATCTGCAAAAAGAATGGTGGCAGGTATGGCATAATTCACAGACCATCCCTGGTACCCCATCACCCTGTCAGCAGCCACCAAAAGCAGATCCATCCCCAACGTCTGCACCATCACCGATTTCCCAAGGTTCCCATGATATAAAACAGAATACCGCACAGTAAGGCCTGCATAAGCAATTCCTGCAACAACCATCCCAGACCACCAAAAGCCGGAAAAGGTAGCTGCGTTCACCACCCCCAAAAGAAGGGCAACCACAGCCAGAATCCCATAAAACAGAACCACCAGATGCTTCCACTTCCTCTGGTCATACTCCACCTCTGGATAATTCCCCTTATCTTCGGATTGTTTCACCACCCCATTACTTTCCAGCTCCACAGGAATCCCGTCTTTCTCCAGACGACCAAAAAAACGATCCTCCAGCCGGCTGTCCTCAAACACAGAAGTAAAGGTAATGTTCACCTGCTCTCCAAAGGAACAAACCCCACATTTAGCAGGCTGCTGTCTGGATACGCCAATCAGCAGACTGGCGCTCTCTACCATATTCTCATATGCTTCCCCCATGGAAATAGTGCCGATGTTGGATAGGGTGATGGTATGTGCCCTGTCATTTCGTTTGAAAATAAAGCCCAGAACCATCCATTTCAAACAAAGAGGCAGGATCCGAACATACCACTTCTTCTCATTGGAAACATTGTAGGAGATCCTCTCTTCCAGTTTTTCCCTGGTAATGTTATCATCCATCTGTCTCTTTACCTGATCCAGAATCGACTCAAAGCTCTGGTGAATCTGATCCGGCTTATAGTCAATGGAGGTCACTGCAAAGAAGTTACTGGTGGTGGTCGATCCAAAAAAAGCCCTTAAATTAATAGGCAGATTCACTCCTATATGCCGACTTCCAGGCTGCCCATTCAGGTACTCTTCATAGATGGACCAGATCAGCACTGCCGCCAGATACTTAGTGACACTGACCTGCCTCTGCCTGCACACTCTTTTCAAATCCTGAAGGTGAACCCTGCCATGGATTACACCCTCCCCTCCCAAAGGCAGGTACCTTCCCTCTAAGGAATAAGCAGGCTTTGTGTTATAGCGCTTCTTTGGAAGCTTTCTATAATGCTTCAGATAACTGTCTTCCAGTTTGGGTTCCAAAGACTCCTCTCTATCTCCAAAAGGAGTGGGCCTCCCCATCTTCAAGTCTAAATACCGGGCAGTCAGCTCCCTGATAAAATTCACTGCTCCCACACCGTCCGTCACTGCATGAAATACTTCCAAGTTGATGCGGTGCCTGTAATAGCTGACTCGAAAGAGGTAAAGCTGATTGCTCTTAGGATCAATATACCTGCAAGGCCATCCACTCTCCTTCTCAACGAAAGGAGTTCGCCTGTTCCCCTCAAAATAGTACCAGAAAAAGCCCCGTTTCAGCTTTACCTTAAAGCCCTCAAATCTGGGAAGGGTATCCTCCAGAGCCTGCTGCAGACGTTCCGGCACAATTTCCTCCTTCAGCACCACCGATATGCGGAATACATTACTCAAATTTTCATTCGCAATCATGGGGAACAGCTTCCCCGTGTTATCCAGCCTGTACCAATGTTTTCCCTGAGGGTTTCTTTTCATATGCTGCCTGCTTCTCTCTTATTTGTGATAGGGCTGCCCCATCATAATCCTGTAGCCCCGGTAAATCTGTTCCAGTAAAATAACTCTCATTAATTGGTGAGGAAAGGTCATCCTGGAAAAACTGAGGGAAGCATCGGCCCGCTTCATCACTTCTTCGGAAAGTCCCAGAGAACCGCCGATGACAAACACGATCTGGCTTACCCCTCCCACCCCCAGACCTTCGATCTGTTTCGACAGCTCTTCACTGGAAAGCATCTTGCCCTCCACGGCCAGGGCAATCACATAAGCCCCCTCCTTGATGGCAGAAAGAATTCTCTTTCCTTCCGTCTCCTTGATCTGGCGCTCCACAGCCTGACCGGCTCCATCCGGAGTCCTCTCGTCTGCTACCTGAATCACCTCCAGCTTACAGTACCGCCCAAGACGCTTGCCATACTCTTTTACCGCATCCTCAAGAAAACGCTCCTTTATCTTTCCCACTGTTACAAGAGTAATCTTCATCTGTCAAAGCTCTCCTAAACACATCTGCAAAGTTACAGTCAGCTCTTTACCCGGAAATAATATCCCACGCCCCATTTTGTATGTACATACCTGGGATCACTTGGACTTGGCTCAATCTTCTCTCTCAATCTTCTCACATGTACGTCCACAGTGCGGACATCGCCATTCTCCATGGCTTTATTGCCCCATACATAGGTAAGAAGAGCTTCCCTGCTATAGACCTTGCTGGGGTTTCGCACCAGCAATTCCAGAAGATCGAACTCCTTAGCAGTCAGGTTGATCTCCCTGTCAGCGATAAACACTCTTCTGCTTTCCCCGTCCATCTTAAGGTCACCTGCACCAATTACATTGTTGGAAGGCTCCTCCTTCTTCTGACGCCTGTTCTTGGAATTACGCCTGATAATCGCCTTAATTCTGGCCTTTACCTCCAAAATATTAAAGGGCTTGCTGATATAATCATCCGCACCATACTCCAGCCCCAGAATCTTATCCATATCTCCTCCTTTGGCTGTAAGCATAATAATGGGCATATCCGAAAATTCCCGGATAGCCTGACAAACCTCATATCCATCATATTTGGGAAGCATTACATCCAGAAGAACCACATCGTATTCCGTTCCCTTGGCAAGATCCAGGGCTTCCTCGCCGTCATAGGCGCAGTCTACTTCCATTCCATCCTGCTCCAAGCTAAAGCGGATTCCTTTTACAATTAATTTCTCATCATCTACCACTAATACCCTTGCCATACTGCTGTCCCCTTATCCATCAATGGCGGCCCGCAATCAGGGCCGCCCTGTTAATTTATACAGTGATTCTATCCTTAATCTTTTCAAAAGCTGCTTCCTTAATCCCCGGAACCTTCATGATCTCCCGGGTCGATTTGAACCCACCCATCCGATCCCGATACTGGATAATATCCTCTGCTCTGGATCGGCCAATCCCTTTAAGACGCATAAGCTCCTCAACAGCAGCCGTATTGATGTTAACCTTCACACCATCCCCTGAGGGAAATCCCTCACTGACAGAGATAGAGCTTCCACCCATCATCTGTTGATGCTCCCACGCCTCTGCCTGTTCTCTGGTGGGCACCTCCAGCTTCATACCGTCCTCCACCTCCTGAGCCAGATTCAGATACTCTCTGTCTGCTGTCTCAGAAAATCCTCCAGCTGCTGCCACAGCCTCATGCACCCGGCTTCCTGCCGGAAGCTCATAGACCCCAGGCTCCTGTACCTGTCCGCAGACATGAACAAAGATGGACTGTACCATGACCCGATCAGAGCTATCAACCCCCTCTGCCCCTTTGCTCTCCTCTCCTGGCCCCTCCCTGTCTGTGGGTTCCTGAACTCCCGGAGCTTCCGGCTTCTGCTCCACCCCATCTCTCCCGCCTGAACCTTCCTCCCTTTGAGGATCCTTGCAGGCAAGCTCCATCACAGGCTCCCTCTGAGCCCCATAAGGTATGGGATTGCTGCAGCTATAGCATATGCCTGCAGCCAACATACATATGACTATCCCTGCCAGTTTGAATCTTTTGAAACAAATAAGCTTCATCTTCAATGGTATCCCTCCTTTTATGAGAGTGCCATCTCAGCCTGATGCTACTATTCTAACTAAAACATCTGGTAAATACAAGCTCTATTTCCGTTTTTTTAGCCTTCCAGCTTCTTTATCGTTCAAATACGATGATTCCTCCAATGGCAATCGCCGCTCCTATCAGCTTATTCCACGCAAAAGGCGCCTTTTCAACTCCAAACAGACCGAATAATTCAATTCCGTAAGCCACAATAATTTGGGAAATCACGATTAGAAGGGCTGTCTGTGCAGGTCCCAGAGACGCCATGCTGCGAATCACTGTATAGGTAATCAGGGCTCCCATCACCCCTCCCAGCAAAACGTATCTGGGTGCCACCTCCATCAGTCCCCCAATGGGTTCTCTCCCTGTCAACAGCCAGATAAGAACACAGGTGAGAAATGCTGTCAGCTGTACCCAGCCGGCTGCCACCCACACGCTGGTCTGCTTCGTTACCTCCGTATTGAATACTCCCTGTAAACTCATCAACGCACCTGATATCAATGCAATCATAAAACCCATGTGCTGTGCACCCTGCCTTTCCATCCATTTTCGTCTCCCCTTAGTTTCCCCTGAAAATCTGTTTTTATTCTCCTGGATAAGGGAAGGAGAAATGGAAGGATTCGTCTTGTTATATCTTTTTCTGTTCCAAAGCAAGTCCCATCAGACGATCTGTCTGGTCAGCAAGGAGGGGTGTTATTGTCACACAAAAAGCAGGACGGCACAGCTTTCTGACTATGCCGCCCTACAGCAAAAGAAGTACTTCCTTGCAAGCAGTTCCAAATGGGGATGTGCCTTTACACTTTACATCAATAGGTTCCCTTTTTCAGCAAATGATTCAGATACCTATAGGTTTCCTCCTCCCCCTCCTCCTTAAGAATGAGCAGCAGCTTCTCCAGCAGAGCCCTTGTCTCCGGGTGAATCGTAATATACTCTTTGGTATGTTCATAATACTCCCAGGGAGCTGCGCCGGTATAATCCCTTCCTTTGTATACCTGACAAGCAGCCATTCGGTCACAGACCATTTCCGCCACATACTTAAGAGGCATTTTATGGCCTGCCAGCCCCTCAGCTTTGTTGTTGGACACGTCAATCCAATATTCATAGTGATGCCTGTTACGTCCCTTGTGGTGAAGCCAGGCACAGGAAAAACCCACCGCCTCCCTCTCGGCCGCATTAGGACTTCTGGTTCCCTGATAGTATTGAACCCCGGTCCAGAATTCTGTTGGACTGTATTTTGAAAGATCGTGGGTCAAGCCCTGCCAGTACAGTCCCAGACGAAAGCAATGCTTTCTGACTAAGTGCCTGTGCTTTGTGATGGTACAGAAATGCCTCCCTATATTTCCAAGCTTCATTTTATATCTCCCCTTTTCAGCATGGTTCGGCTCGGTCATTTGTCACGCCCTGCGTGACCCGAACCAGCTTGGTATAATGTCTGGCGACATTATACCAAGCCTCCGGCTATGGCACCCCTACGGGTGGATGCGCATGGTTCGGCTCGGCAATTTGCCACGCCCTGCGTGTCCCGAACCAGCGCGGTATAATGTCTGGCGACATTATACCAAGCCTCCGGCTATGGTACCCCTATGGGTAGATGCGCATGGTTCGGCTCGGTTATTTGTCACGCCCTGCGTGTCCCGAACCAGCGCGGTATAATGTCTGGCGACATTATACCAAGCCTCCGGCTTATGGTACCCCTACGGGTGGATGCGCATGGTTCGGCTCGGTCATTTGTCACGCCCTGCGTGACCCGAACCAGCGCGGTATAATGTCTGGCGACATTATACCATAAAATCATCCCTCTGGTCTTTGTTTTGGAACATTTTAATCTTTTTACAATAGATTCCAGGGTCTTTGTAAATTATTTATGCTTTATAACCAAAAACGTTTGACACGTTTCAACATTTGTGATATCCTTAGGGCAGTTGCGAAATAGGTTGCAACAAAAGAACATTTTTTTAATATTTTTTGGAGGTATCGTAATGAAAGGTACAGTTAAGTGGTTCAACAACCAGAAGGGTTACGGATTTATTTCCGATGAGCAGGGTAACGATGTTTTCGTACACTACTCAGGTCTGAACATGGAAGGCTTCAAGTCCTTAGACGAGGGCGCAGAGGTTGAGTTTGATGTAGTTAACGGAGCTAAGGGTCCTCAGGCTACAAACGTAACCAGACTTTAATCAATGAACAACAGTGTACCTTTTTCAAACATATATCATCGCTGATAGAAAGTTGAAGTAAGTTATATCTGATTTCAAATGATTACAAAGAGCCAGTCGCAAGACTGGCTTTATTGTTTATCCCTCTTTATCCAAATCGAAAACCTCCCTGCGAAGTCCTATCTGGCCTTTTCGGAAAGCTCCTTTAATTCATCCACGGTAAATGCGTAATTCTGATTGCAGAAATGACAATTCACCTCTATGGTTTTCCCATCTTGAATCATCTCCTGAAGCTCCCCTGTGCCAACGCTGATCAGAGCCTTCTCCACCCTCTCTTTGGTACAATTACAGGAAAACCTGGAGGAAAGCTTATGGTTTATCTCCAATCCAAACTCCCCAAGAATATATTCCAGCACCATTTCCGGGGTATTTCCCACATCCAACAGTGTTGTAATAGAGGTGATCTCCTTGAGCTTCTCCTCCAGCCGGCAAATCACATCCTCGGAAGCTCCCGGCATCAGCTGAATCATAAATCCACCTGCCTGGCGCACCGTATTATCCTTATTCATGAGCACTCCAAGAGCCACAGAAGAGGGAGTCTGCTCCGAGGTAGCGTAGTAGTAGGTAAGATCCTCTGCAATCTCTCCAGTCACCAATATGGTCTGCCCCGTATAAGGCTCCTTTAATCCAATGTCCTTGATAACGCTCAACACCCCTACTCCCAGAGCGCCTCCCACGTCCAGCTTGCCCTTATCATTGGGAGGCAGCATCACCATTGGATTCAATACATACCCCTTTACGTTTCCATGGGAATCCGCTGTCACTGTCAGCCCCTGAATCGGCCCATCTCCTTGTATTTTCAGCGTCAGAAGATCCTCCTCCCCCTTCATTTCACATCCCATCATAACCCCTGCTGTCAGCAGACGTCCCAATGCGGCAGTTGCCACAGGACTGGTGTTATGAGCCCTTCTGGCCTCCTCCACCAAATCTCTGGTGGTGGCTGCGAAGGCCCGAATCTCTCCCTGTGCTGCCGTTGCTCTTATTACGTAATCTGCCATCTCTGTCACTCCTTGTCTATGTCCTGATTCCGATTCCCAGATTTACCCTGTTCCCTCAAAATAATGTAAATCCGCTCACTGTCCTCCCTCACAGGGTCATGAGTACAGGCATGATAAGCGGCCACAAATTCCAGGCCTCCCTCTGCTGCTGCTGCCTTCACCTGATCCAGACTATAAGCTTTCTGATAATGGGTTTCTTCAAGCTTCCGATACAGCTCTCCTTCACGGATAAAGAGAATCAAATCATATTCATTGACCATCTCCTCCTGATCATAGAAGTTGTTCCAAATAAAGCTGCTCTCTTTCCTGTCCTCTGCAAACGTGTTGTCCGACAGTATTTCTCTATATTTATATTCTGTATTCAAATCAAAAATAAATACCCCTCCTGGATCCAGATAATTATTCACTAAGCGAAACACCTGTACCAAATCCTCATATTCCAGAAGGTAATTCATAGAATCGCAGATGCTCACCACCGCTCCCACAGTGCCGTAAAGCTCAAACTCCCGCATATCCTGGAACAGATACAGAATCTTCTCCTCTTTGCTCAACTCCTTTTCCATTGCTATCTGGAGCATTTCTTCGGAGTGATCCACTCCTATCATATCGTACCCGGAGCGGGCCAAGCCTCTGGTAAGCTTCCCTGTGCCACATCCTAAGTCAAGCACCAGACCATCCCTTACGCCATACTCTCTCAAAAGTCCGGCAAGATAACTGCACCATTCCTGATAGGGTACATTATCCTGAAACAAATCGTAAACCTCTGCAAAACTGGTGTAGGCCTCCATGAAACCACCACCCTTTCATAAATAATATAATACTGCAAAAGCGCCTGCCCGGATATCTCCGAGCAGGCGGCACCATCCTGTGGAATCTATGCCTCTATAAATTTACTACGCATGTTTGCCACAACATTTTTTGTACTTCTTACCACTTCCGCATGGGCAGGGATCATTTGGGAATACCTTCTTCTCCTTGCGGACAGTACCAGAAGCCTTCTGGGTCTTATAAAGCCCCCTGCGCTTCTCCTCTGTAAGAAGCTCTTCCCACATTGGAAGCTGATAAAGCCAGTCAGCCTTGGCCTCTACCATATTATAATAAAGCTTCTCCGGGTCGATCTCAATCTTGACCTGGGTATCTTCCTCCATGGTGTCAATCGGGTTTTCATATCCCTTTAAGCTCTCGTTGATACCATCCAGAAAACCAGTCATAATCAGAATTTCAGTTCCATACTTCTCAGCCAGCTCCTTAACAGTTCCTGTAATCACCTCAGTTGGAGCGGACAGAATCTGCTCATAGATCCCCTTCTCAATCTGAAAATATCCAGCCCAAAGCTCTTCTCTCTTTTTATCGTCCAGGCCGTCCCCATATGCCAGATTTCTCCATGTCTCTAATAATGCCATTCTAACATCCATCCTTTTTGTATTATTTATGTTCCTGTTGGCTCCATGACCTGTATACGCAAAATGCTATGCCGCCTGTCCATGGGCACTCATGACCTTTAGTATATAACAAAACAAAAGATTTTTCAAATATATTTTCATTTCTGGGATAAATATACAAGTTTCCTTGTAAAAGCAGGGAAATCAAATTTGCAGTATGATGTTTTGATTTTTGTTCATACTAATCAGGAAAACAATTTATTAACTTTAAGGAGGTTTACCATGAAGGTAGATGGCAAAAATGAAAGCATCCAGTGCAGCATCAGGAATTGCACCTATCATGCACAGGCAGAAAACTATTGTACTCTGGACACCATCAAGGTTGGCACACATGAAGCAAATCCTACCAAGAAGGAATGTACAGACTGTGAGTCTTTCGTAAACAAGGCTTAATCTAAAAAGAATGAGGTGCGGTGTAAAAGCCCCCTCATTCTTTTCTTAATCATTTTATATAAGTGTATATAATTCTTAAAAGTGGTCATAATAAAAGTATACACAAGAGAAAATAATTAATACTTATCCTCCCCTTTTTTTCCAGGCTCACTGCAATGGCGCGGTGGGCCTGGATTTTTTGAACTTCTACAAATTCCAATTTCTTACCTCCCTCCCCCTGTCCCCATCCTTTACCTTCTCCTCTCCTTTTCCACTCGCTCTATCACCTTCTCCTCCTCATCAGGCGGACACTGCGGCACCGCACTATCCGGAATATGCTCCTTTGCCCACTCAAATTCTTTGAGCAGCTCTTCCTCTGGCATTTGATTTTCCATCCTCTCACCTCCCTATACAACTATTGTAAAGTGAGGGGTGGCATTATCCCAATGGTAAATTGTGGTAATTTTTATGGAACAAAAAATGATATTGTCAATATTGGTTTACACTTTTTTCTCAAGAAGGTTCGACCTTATAC
>MJGMH2__coassemble_816_pt1 | contig 83970 bp, 69 predicted proteins | sample MJGMH2__metabat2_low_PE_014 | metagenome-assembled genome bin MJGMH2
CCAGGAGCTGATGAATGATATTACGCTTTCCTTGAGTCATTTGTACTCTGTGTACGGGTTTCTTTTCTCTTGCCATAATAAAAGGCCTCCTTATGATAATTTATTTTATCATAGAAGACCTTTCATAACATTATTTACAGAAAAAGTTTCACACTCTCGCACAAAATCATCCTGCCAACGCAAAAGCTTCTTCAAAGGAAGCACCATTTTTGATAAGATGATATAGATTTGTAAACTGCTCCTGTTTTAATTGTTGCTGTAACGTTGCATAGCCTTCTTCAAACATACAGTAACTCCCCTCATGCATACAGCATAAATAATGGACGAACGACATGATAATCCAATACCGTTCGATTCCCTGTCGGGCGCGGATTTGATATTTGTCCAAACCCGGTTTACGCTTGCTCTGCCTGAAAAATAATTCAATCGGCCACCACTCCGTGTAGGTTTCCGGAATCTCCAAAGTGGACAGACGGATATCCGTAGAGAGGAATACCCGCAAGGCTTTAGGATTTCCAAAAGCCTCTTTCGTATAACTAAGGATCACAGCTGCATTAGGAACGTCATTCAGTTCTCCTTCATAGCGGTACACGTAGAATTCACGGCTGCCAACGGTCACGAGGCTGACTCCCGGGTCTGTTTTCCGCAAATGAAGTGCAAACCCACCGGCTTTCCGGCGGAATCCCGCAGGGATAAAGGATACGGTTGGTTTTCAGTGCCCCAACTGTATAGAACCCTTTCCGGATAAAACTGTCCATTACCTTCGCAGAGGTATACCGGCTGTCACAAAGAAAGTAAGAAGCTACCGGTGCAGCGGGAAGTTCTTCCGCAAGCTCCCTTACAATCTGAATCTTGGATTTTGATTTGTCGTAAAGGAGAACCGCATAATTCAGGGTGATCCCATTACAGGAAAGCATGACAGAAACCATCTGATGCCCGTAATCCTGACAGCCTTTTAAGTGTGACAGGTGAAAATATGCTGCTTCTATAGGATGCATGGACTGTGACGAAGGCCGTGTATGGGAAGCAATGGTATCATCAGCAATAGAGTAAATTGTCTGGCCGGAATTCCTTGCTTCGTTGTAAATGATTTGGAGGATACTGCTTTTCAAGGTATTCTGTAAAGCAATATGATTCCATTTACCATGATTCAGAACATAAGCCGTAGTAGTTCTGTGACAATGGCTTATTTCTTGGAACTCTACGGTTTTTCCCCGGTATCCCCAGAGAAAAACAGAGAGAATTATAGTCATTAGATGGTTTAGGTACACATCGGATAAAAATAATCTGAGATTTAAAGTTTTAAAATAATTGTAAATATGGTTGGAATGATGGATACTGTTTGCAACGGACACCCCCTTGTTTGATTGAATATGTTGTTTGTTGGTACTTCAATTATACATCATTCTACAGAGGGTGTCTTTATTTTGTGCAATATTTAGAATTTGTGGATAACCCCAATAAACTCAGGTGTACCATACACGAGATTTTCATGTTGAAAGTTTTGAAAGTATTGTAGGTTCAGAAAGTGATCCTTTACCTCCAAGGTGCATCTAGTGTGTTAGATGGGAGTAAAGCACCATTAGAAGGACGGGATCAAGAACGCCTATGAGTATGGCCGGGCAGGAAATCTCCTGAAGGATGAGAGTGGAGCGTACAGCTACGACACGTTTAACCGAAGGACAAAGGCTGAGATGTTTGACAGAAGCATCCAGATCAACCATTATGATGCGGAAGGTCTCCGGGCGGAAAGGGAAGAAAATGGGAGGTTGGCAGCATTTATCTTTAACCCTGCAAAAGAAGTCATTATATATAAGCTGGTCGTTACACGAGTGAACCGATATGTATGGTATAACCATATTCGCTATCATTCATACAATCATTGGAACACACCATTTGAAGCTCGATACACAGAATGAATTTTTCAAACAAAGTGTTACAAAAACTTGACTACTACAGGCCTGGGCTAAGCCCCATCGGCAGCTGCCAGCTCCTCCAGGGAGCCAAAATGGTATCCCATTTCCTCCCATTTAGTCAGCAGCTCATCCAGGATCTCACCGTTGGTTTTGGAGGTGCTGTGAAGGAGGACGATGGCACCGGGATGGATGCGTCCAAGAAGTTTCTTGAACGCTTCCTCCCTGGTGGGCTGCTTATCCTCATACCAGTCTACATAGGCAAGACTCCAGAAAAAGGTGTGATACCCCATGTCCTTTGCCATTTGCAGATTGCGTTCACTGTATTTGCCCTGAGGAGGGCGGTAGTATTTTTTCATAGTCTGTCCGGTGGTCTGCCGGTACAGCGCTTCTAAATCATTCAGTTCTTTCTCAAATGCTTCCTGAGTAGAAATCTTTGACATATCCGGGTGGTGGAAGGTATGGTTTCCTATGGTATGTCCTTCTGCGACCATGCGTTTCACTAAATCCGGACTGGTTTGAAAATAATTACCTACCAGAAAGAAGGTGGCTGGTGCATTGTGCTTTTTCAAGGCATCCAGAATGGGAGCGGTGTTGCCATTTTCAAAGCCTGCATCAAAGGTTAGATAAATGACCTTATCCTGAGTGTTCTGGGCATAGTAGGCACGATACCTCTTTAGATAGTCAGCTGTGGCATTTCCCACAGGGGTTTGCCCCTCATTTGGAAAGCTAAGGCCCCAGTTGCCATCGGCAGAAGTGGCTACAGCTTCAGGAACACGGTTATATTCCGTTACCTGGGCGGCTAAACGTCCGGCAGAAAAGGCCAGGAGGAACAGAAGGGTGGTATGGAGCATTTTTTTTAGGGGAAGGCTTCTCAGTCTGTTTTTCATGAATCAACATTCCGTTTCAGAGCTAATTACTTTTAATATATTGAGGAAACAGTTTGATCATTCCTGTTCCTGTTGAGTTATTTTTTGCTGTTTGCTATAATTTGAGTAATATCTGTGAGAGAAGGTACGAAGGAGAAGGAAATGACACAATATGAGATTTTAAAACAATATTTTGGTTACGATACCTTCAGAGAAGGGCAGGATTTGTTGATCAGGAGCATCCTGGAGGGGAGAGATGTGCTGGGAATTATGCCAACCGGTGCAGGAAAGTCCCTGTGCTACCAGATCCCGGCCCTTATGATGGATGGGATTACATTGGTTATTTCTCCCCTGATCTCGCTGATGAAGGATCAGGTGAGCAATTTGAACCAGGTGGGAATTTTTGCAGCTTTTATCAACAGTTCTCTGACTGTATCGCAATATTATAAAGTGTTGGAGCTGGCCAGAGCTGGAAAATATCCGATTATTTATATTGCTCCAGAGCGCCTTATGTCTGAGGATTTTCTGCGGTTTGCACTGGATGAACAGGTTAAGATTTCCATGGTGGCAGTGGACGAAGCCCATTGTGTGTCCCAGTGGGGTCAGGATTTTCGTCCCAGTTACCTGAAGATAGTGGATTTTATTGATCAGCTGCCGGTTCGCCCGGTTGTCAGCGCTTTTACAGCCACTGCCACAGCCCGGGTACGGGACGATATGATAGATATCCTCAGGCTGCAAAATCCTCAGGTTATGACCACTGGATTTAACCGCCCTAACCTTTATTTTAGTGTCCACACCCCTAAGGATAAGTACTCTGCCATGGTGAATTTCCTGGAACGTCATAAAGGGGAGAGCGGAGTGATCTATTGCCTTACAAGGAAGGTGGTAGAGGAAATTTGCGGACGCCTGGTAAAAGACGGTTTTTCTGTAACCCGGTATCATGCAGGACTGGGGGATGAGGAGAGGAGAAGGAATCAGGAGGATTTTATCTATGACAGAGCCCAGATCATGGTGGGAACCAATGCATTTGGCATGGGCATTGATAAATCCAATGTGCGCTTTGTGGTTCATTACAACATGCCTAAAAATATGGAGTCTTACTATCAGGAAGCCGGCAGGGCAGGGCGGGACGGTGAGCCTGGGGAATGCATCTTGCTGTATGGGGGGCGGGATGTGGTGACAAACCAGTTTTTTATTGATCATAACCAGGACAATGAGGCGTTGGATCCGGTGACGCGAAGGATGGTGATGGAACAAGATCGGGAGCGGCTGCGGAAGATGACATTTTACTGCTTCACCAATGAGTGCCTGAGAGACTATATCCTCAGATATTTTGGGGAATATGGAAGCAATTACTGTGGAAATTGCTCCAACTGTCTCAGTCAGTTTGAGCCGGTGGATGTGACAGAGCTGGCACAGGGGCTGGCAGGATGTGTGGAAAGCAGCGGGCAGAGATACGGAACCAATGTGGTGATTGATACGGTTCATGGGGCGAACACAGAGAAGATACGCAGCTACCGGATGGATGAGAATCCTCACTATGGGGAGTTTGCAGAGGTTCCGGTCTATAAGCTGAGGCAGGTGATGAATCATCTGATGCTCCATGAGTATTTGTCAGTGACCAAGGATGAGTATGGAATTGTGAAGCTGACAGAGAAATCAGAGGGTCTGTTATCGGGAGAGCAAAAGGTGATTATGAAGATGGCCAAAGCCACAGAGCACCCGGCGAAGGCAGCAAAGGGACGAAGGGAAAAGAAGAGCCTGGGAGCAGCAGAGCTGACGGAGAGAGATGAGGGGTTATTTCAGCAGCTTCGCAGCCTCCGTACGGAGATTGCCAGGGAGGAAGGTGTGCCCCCCTATATTGTGTTCTCAGATAAGACGTTGATCCACATGTGCATTGTGAAGCCGGGGACAAAGAGGGAGATGCTGAATGTGTCTGGAGTGGGTGAATTTAAGTATGAAAAGTATGGGGAGAGATTTCTTTCCTGTATTCAAAAGGAAGTGAATGGGGAGGGATACAGGTAGGGAGAAACAGAGCAGGCGTTTGAGCTGTACCGTCAGGACAGAGACTCAAACGCCTGTTTGTCTTTAAGAGGCTTCTTCCGTTAAAAGCCGTATTTTTTCCAGATAAATTTTTCGGAACAGGATGGTTGTTAACACCATAGAGGTGAATTCTGCAATGGGGAAGGAATACCAAACCATGGAAAGTCCAAATGCCCGGGCAAAGAAGTGAGCCAGGGGCAGGACACAGATGAGCTGTCTTGCCACGGATACAATCAGGGTGTACACGCCATTGCCCAGAGCCTGGAATACAGAGCCTAACATAATGCAGTAGCCTGCGAACAGAAAGCTCAGACTGATGATCCGCAGGGCAGGAATGCCAATGGACATCATGTCATTGTCAGCCTGGAACATGAGAAGAAGCTCAGGTGTAGCGATCTGGAATATCAACAGTCCCAGAAGCATGATGCCCATGGCAATGCAGACGCTGAGACGAACCGTTTCCATAATTCTCTTCCGGCTGCGTGCTCCATAATTGTAGGCTACAATGGGGATCATACCATTGTTCAGACCGAAAATAGGCATAAAGATAAAGCTTTGAAGCTTAAAGTACACACCAAAGACTGCAACGGCTGTCTCTGAAAATGCGATCAGGATTTTGTTCATTCCAAAGGTCATCACAGAGCTGATGGACTGCATAATAATGGAAGGAATTCCTACCTTATAGATAGTGGCAATGATGGAAGGGTTGGGTCGGAATCCTCGAAAGGCAGTAGATACATCCTTATTTTTAGTGTGGTTAAAGTACATGGCCAGAAGCATAGACACAATCTGCCCGAACACGGTGGCTGTGGCAGCGCCCTGAATTCCCATCTTTGGCATGCCAAAGAGGCCGAAGATAAGAATGGGGTCCAGAATAAGATTGATAATAGCACCTGTACCCTGGGTAATCATGCAGTAAATCGTTCTGCCTGTGGACTGGAGAATGCGCTCGAACATCATTTCCCCCAGGATACCGAAGCTGAAGATACAGATGATCTGGAGATACTGGATGCCATAGTGGATAATCTGAAGATTGCTGGTCTGACTCTCAAAGAAGATTCTGGCTCCAAACACTCCAAACAGGGCGAAGGCGATGGAGCTGAGAAATGCCAGGAAGATTCCGTTGCTTGCCGCCAGGTTGGCAGCCTTCTGGTTTTTCTCTCCAAGGGAGCGGGACAAAAGGGCGTTGACGCCCACACAGGTGCCGGCAGAAACAGCAATTAACAGGCTCTGAATGGGAAATGCGATGGAGACAGCCGTGAAGGCAGCCTGATCGATCATGGATACGAATACGCTGTCCACAACGTTGTACATAGCCTGAACCAGCATCGATATAATCATGGGAAGTGACATGGAAATAAGCAGCTGCTTTACAGGCATAGATCCCATTTTGTTTTCTTGTGACATGTAATAACATCCTTTCTCTTTCGAATCTACATGAAGGCTATTGTATCGTATATGGATTTGGAAGTCAATACAGGTTCTATTCCCTGAAATGCCTTGAAATGCTTGGAAGACGGAGAATCAAAAAAGGCAGAATATAAGTGAAGGTTTTGGAAATATAAGAAAAATTTGTATTGACGGAAAAGTTTTGTTGGTGTATGCTTGTGTACAATATAAGAGGATGTAAATATAGGGATTACATATGTGTGCTGTACAAATACAAAAAGAATAAGACAGAATGAAACATAAGGATGGCATGTAAGGGATATTGTTCCAGATATCCGGTGCCAGATGAAGGAGGATATTGATGAAGCCATATACAGAGATGACCAAAGAGGAATTGCTTTCACTCCGCAAGGAGCTAAAAGCTCAGTACCGTGAACTTCAGGGAAAAGATCTGAAGCTGGATATGTCCAGAGGTAAGCCCTGTGTGGAGCAGCTGGATCTCTCCATGGGTCTTATGGATGTGCTTGGCAGTGAGGACGATCTGACCTGTGAGGATGGAACAGATTGCCGCAATTACGGTGTTCTGACTGGTATTGACGAGGCAAAGGAGCTTCTTGCAGATATGATGGAAGTAAACCCTTCTATGGTAATTCTCTACGGAAATTCCAGCTTGAATGTAATGTATGACACTGTATCCAGAGCCATGACCCACGGTATTATGGGAGGTACTCCATGGGCAAAGCTGGATCGGGTGAAATTTCTTTGCCCTGTTCCCGGATATGACCGCCATTTTGCCATCACAGAATATTTTGGAATTGAGATGATTCAGGTGCCTATGACACCTCAGGGTCCGGATATGGATCAGGTGGAGGCGTTCGTTGCTTCGGATGATTCCATTAAGGGAATCTGGTGTGTGCCAAAGTACTCCAATCCTCAGGGCTATTCCTACTCAGATGAGACGGTGCGCCGTTTGGCAAGACTGGAGCCGGCTGCTTCCGACTTCCGTATTTTCTGGGATAATGCATATGGAGTGCATCATTTATACGATCATGAACAGGATCATCTGATTGAGATTTTGGCAGAGTGTAAGCGGGCCGGCAGTCCGGATCTGGTTTACAAATTTGCCTCTACCTCCAAGATCAGTTTTCCCGGGTCTGGAATTGCTGCCCTTGCAACCTCCCATAATAATCTGGAGGACATTCAGGCTCAGTTAAAGAATCAGACCATTGGACATGACAAGGTGAACCAGCTTCGCCATGTGCGTTTCTTCCGGGATATTCACGGAATGGTGGAGCACATGCGCAAGCATGCTCAGATTCTCCGCCCTAAGTTTGAGGCAGTGGAGTCCATTCTGGAGCGTGAGCTGGCAGGTCTTGAAATTGGTCAGTGGAGTGTGCCTAAGGGTGGTTACTTTATCTCCTTTGATTCCATGGAAGGCTGTGCCAAAGAGATTGTTGCCAAGTGTAAAAAATCCGGTGTGGTTATGACCCCCGCGGGAGCTACCTATCCATATGGAAAAGACCCCCATGACAGCAACATCCGGATTGCGCCCACTTATCCCCCATTAGGAGATTTAATCACTGCCACAGAGCTCTTTGCCCTGTGTGTAAAGCTCACCAGCGTGGAGAAGCTTTTAAGGGAAATGAATTAAAAGGAAAATGATTCAAGTTTAAAAAACCTGGCTTTATCAGATACTGACAGGGAGCGGTTCATCGGAAGAATGAAACCGCTCCCTGTTTCTCGTTGCCGGCTTCTTTGCCAGGAAAGAGAAAAAGGGGATCTGATAAGGGGGGCAGCAGGTCATGGAAGGCGGTTGGGGGCGGTTAAAAGGGCAATACGATTTCTTTACCATCTGTTTTATTCCAGGGATCACTCTGTTATTGGCTTCCCGGGATAGCTGGATTGAAACCAACTTGTCCGTTCTCGGAAATGCAGCAGGCCACAAGGAGATGTTTACCCTTTGGGGATTTGCCGTGGGAATTTATTACTCCATGTATAGTTTGTATCTTTTCAGGTTGGGAGGATACAGAAATAAAGTCGTAAAATATATGGTATACACATCGGCTGCGTTTCTCCTTACAGCAGTTATGATCCCCTATATGCCGGAACAATATCCCTTTAAGTCTCAGCTTCATGTAATGCTGGCATTTTTCGCACCGGTTCTTCTTGTGTGTAGTATCATCTCCTTTTTAAAATTCCTCAGCAGAAAAGACAGGCCTCGCTTTAGAAGAGCATGGAGGATTATGTGGCTGCTGACATCATGTGCATGTCTGCTCTTTCTCAGATCAGGTTTTATTACAAGCTTGCTGGAGCTGTTTACAGTCATTGGTCTTTGTGGTTATCTGCGCTATATGGAATGGCTCCTTGTGAGGTGATTGACAGGTCAGCTTCTGTCCTCCTTAGAATATTCCCTTTCCCATTCAGGACAAACGCATGAATGAACAATTTGTTAACAATATGTTCTGAGAGCAGATATTGCATAAGAAATATTGATTTTTTGGAGAAAATCAAATAAAATCATCTTAAAAGTATCTCTTATTACGAACTTGTTCATAGTCTGTTCATTCATGCGTTTGTCGTGTTTCCCATTCCTCCCTACTGTTCATAATGGGAATTATATGATATAATGTTGTAAACATTATATCGCCCCGGTTGGGGACACACGCAAGTGTGTCAGATTCCCAACCCAACCGTGGGCATCCTCCCGGGAGGGGTATCATAGCCGGAGGTTATGATATAATGTCGTCAGACATTATATCGCCCCGGTTGGGGACACACGCAAGTGTGTCAGATTCCCAACCCAACCGTGGGCATCCTCCCGGGAGGGGTATCATAGCCGGAGGTTATGATATAATGTCGTCAGACATTATATCGCCCCGGTTGGGGACACACGTGAACATCACATTGTCCCATCCTGTTGACAAGAAAGGAGAATTCTATGAACCTGTTTATGGGAAAAGGCTTTATTCGCTCCTCAGACAGCGGAGGCAAGGAGCAGGACACCCAGAATCTGTACAATAATGGAAAGGACGGAGGAAAGGGTATAAAAAAGGTACTTCTTTCTGCCAAAATAATTGTTGCAGCCGGTCTGCTGACAGTGGCAGCTCTGGATTCCTTTTACACTCTGTCCGAGAATGAGATGGCAGTGGTAACTACCTTTGGACGGCCAAAGAGTGTTATGACTTCCGGCCCTAAGTTTAAGTATCCTTTTATTCAGAAGGTTCACAAGATGTCCAAGGAGATAAAGGGGATGGCCATTGGCTATGACAGCACCTACAACATACAGGATCCTGCTTACAGTGAGAACAATCCTGTGCCAGTCTCCTCAGAATCAGAGATGATAACAAAGGATTTTAACTTTGTAAATGTAGATTTTTATATTGAGTATCAGATTGTAGACCCTATTAAAGCCTATATCAACAGTGAATCTTCCATTGATATTCTGAAGAATCTGGCGCAGTCGTACATAAGGGATACGGTGGGTTCTTACAGTGTAGATGAGGTGATTACCACAGGAAAGTCAGAAATTCAGGGGAAGGTAAAAACCTTGCTCTCAGAGCGCCTGGAGCAGGAGGATATTGGAATTGGCATCTATAATGTTACCATTCAGGATGCAGAGCCTCCCACAGAAGCGGTGAACAATGCGTTCAAGGCAGTGGAGGATGCCAAGCAGGGGATGGATACCAAGCTGAATGAGGCAAAGAAGTACCAGTCTGAGCAGATTCCTGCTGCCAATGCAAAGGCAGATAAGGCTGCCAGAGATGCAGAAGCCTATCGTCAGCAGCGTATCAGTGAGGCAGAGGGACAGGTGTCCAGATTTAATGACATGTATGAAGAGTATGCGAAATATCCTCTGATTACAAAGAAGCGCATGTTCTATGAAACCATGGAAGAAGTGCTGCCTGATCTGAAGGTAATTATCAACGGCTCCGATGGAACTCAGACAGTGCTGCCTTTGGATTCGTTTGTCAGCAGCCCGGAAACAGGAGGTAAACAGGAATGAAATCAACCATCAAATCTATAAGAAATGTAGTGATTGTCATTTTAGCTCTCATAGTGCTTCTCATCTGCAACCCCCTGGTGGTGACCAGAGCCAACGAATACTCTCTGATTGTTCAGTTCGGAAAGGTAGTCCGGGTGGAGGATAAGGAAGGACCTTCCCTGAGGATTCCCTTCCTTCAATCAGTTCAGAAGATACCAAAATACAGAATGATCTCCGACCTCTATCCCAGTGATGTAACCACTAAGGACAAGAAGGTTATGACAGTGGACTCCTTTGTGATCTGGGACATTAAGGATCCTGTAAAATACCTTTCCTCCTTAAATGCCAGCAAGGAGAAGGCTGAGGTGCGTCTTGGAAATGTTGTATATAACTCCATTAAAAATGTGCTTTCCTCCACAAATCAGGCAGATATCATTTCCGGCAGGGATGGAGAACTGGCCAGAACAATAACGGAGAATATTGGCAGCTCCATGGACTCCTACGGAATTCACATTTATGCGGTAGAGACAAAAAAGCTGGATTTGCCTGATTCAAACAAGGAATCCGTTTACCAGCGTATGATTTCTGAAAGAAATAACATTGCTGCTCAGTATACAGCGGACGGTGAATATCAGTCCTCCCTTATTAAAAATGAGACGGATAAAACGGTGAAGGAAACCATCGCCAAGGCAGAGGCAGAGGCTGAAAAAGTCAAGGCAGAGGGTGAGGCAAAATACATGCAGATTCTCAGCAACGCATACAACGATGGGTCGAAAGCGGATTTCTATAACTTTGTCCGTTCTCTGGATGCGTTAAAGGCTTCCCTTAAAGGGGAGAATAAAACCATCATCCTGAATCAGGACAGTGAGCTTGCAAGAATTCTGTCAGGCGTGAAGTAGAACGGGAATGGTAAAACAGCAGGGGGAAACCATGGACAAAATTGATTACAAGATACTTAATATATTAAAGAAAAATGGCCGGGAGAAAGCCTCGGACATTAGTAAAGTGATCCATCTGTCGGTGTCCACTGTGCTGGATCGGATTAAAAAGATGGAGGAATCGGGGATTATTAAGGGGTACACAGTGATGGTGGACACGAAGGCTCTGGGCAACGATGTGACTGCCCTGATGGAAATCAGTCTGGAGCATCCCAAATTCCACGATTCCTTTACGGAAATGATTCTGGATCATCCAAACATTGTAGATTGCTATTATCTTACAGGTGATTATGACTTTGTATTAAAGATAACCTGCGCATCCTCGGATGATCTGGAGAGCATTCACCGGACCATTAAGAGCAGGAGCGGAGTATCCGCCACCAGAACTCATTTTGTTCTTAAGGAGATCAAAAATGTATACACCTCCATCCCTGAGGGGGAGAAGAGCTGATGGAGGCAGCGGACAGTTGTAATTGACTTATATTCAGCACAGTGATAGAATGGAAATTATGAAAAGAACAGGAAGAAACGCAATTTTATGGATGATTATGATACTAATAGGTACGGCTTGGCTGACAGGATGCAGCAGGAAGGAAGTAACTCCTGTCAGGAAGTCGTCTTTTTTATTGAATACCTTTGTGACCGTCACTCTCTATGAATATTCGGATGGAAGCGCCCTGGACGGCAGTATTCAGCTGTGTGCAGATTATGAAAAGCTTCTCAGCAAAACCTTGGAGAGCAGTGAAATCTATCAGATGAATCACAGAGCTAAGGGAGAACGGATTTTTACTGTGTCTGACAAAACGGCACAGGTTCTGGCAAAGGGGCTGGAGTATAGCCGGATCTCAGAGGGCGCCTTTGATATTACCATTGAACCCCTAAGCTCTTTGTGGGATTTTACAGCTGAGGATCCCAGAGTTCCTTCTCAGGCTGAGATTGAGGCAGAGGTTCAGAAGGTTGGGTATGAGAACATAGTTCTGGAAGGCAATACAGTGACGTTTCTTGATGATGAGACTACCATTGATTTGGGAGCCATTGCCAAAGGCTTCATTGCAGATGAGATGAAGGACTATCTCAAGGATCATGGGGTTACAAGCGCTCTTATTAATCTGGGAGGGAACGTTCTGTGTGTGGGCAGCATTTCGGGAGGAGAACCCTTTAAGGTGGGATTACAAAGACCTTATGCCTCTTATGCGGAGACGGTTGCTGCTCTGGATGTGAGAGATTTGTCTGTGGTTTCTTCCGGGGTCTATGAGCGGAATTTCGTTAAGGACGGTGTTAACTACCATCATATACTGGATCCGGAGACGGGATACCCTTATGAGAATGGATTAACCCAGGTTTCCATTATCTCTCAGAAGTCTGTGGATGGAGATGGTCTGAGCACGACCTGCTTTGCCCTGGGGCTGGAGGATGGGATGAAGCTGCTTGAATCCATGGACAATGTCTATGGTATTTTCCTCACAGAGGACGGGGGGATACATTACACAGAGGGTGCCCGGGACTTTTTGTCTCAGGAACCTGTATCGTAAGCCTGGAGGTTCGTTCCTTTTTAGTTACGCTGCCCTATTATGAGCGGAATATGGGGATTTTCTGGGAGATCAGGAGCATAACATGTGGAATAAAATATGGAAAAAGTATGTGAATTATGAGACTGTAAGCTATGTTGTATGTGGCTTTCTCACCACAGCTGTGGATTTTGGGTGCTATGGACTGCTTCGGAAATCAGGACTGAATGTGGGTCTGTCTCAGGCAATGTCCTGGCTGGCAGCAGTGATCTTTGCTTATGGAGTGAATAAGCTGGTTGTATTTCGTAATTTTAATATCCGACCCGCTTATCTGGCGAAAGAGGCGGGAGCATTTGTGGCAGCCAGAGTTTTTTCCGGCGGGCTTACCTGGATTCTTATGGTGGTGATGGTGAGCCTTGGGGGAGACAGCGGATTTCTGTATGAGATGTTTTGTAAATTTACAGTTTCAGTTATCAACATGATTCTGAATTATGTGTTGAGTAAGCTGTGGATCTTTAAAAAAGCCTGAGCAGAGAAAGGTGACTGTAATGGAACGTGATGAGATAAAGCGGGTTGAGCAGGAGCTGGACGCTATTTTAAAGCTGGTCCTTCCTGGGGAAGCTTCCCAGGGAGATTCTTTTGTAGGGGAGAGACTCTACCAGGGAAAACAGGAGGATTCAGAGGAATTTCATACTCAGGAGAAAGAGAACCGGGAGAAAGGCGCTTTAAAGGAAACGGCTGCCGGCGAGGAACCCGGTGAGAAGGAGGACAAATTGGAGCCGAAGGATGGCTGGTATCAGGCAGGGAGTGAATGCAATGCTCTGAAGGAGCAAAACAGGGAAGAATGGTGGGAGGAATTACCTCAGGAGGAGCAGTACCCCTTGGAACAGGAGGAGGGAGCTGAGGGAGACAGGAAGAAAGAAAGAGCCGGAGGTTTGAAGATTTTGAAGCCTTCTGACGGTCTTATAGCCGCATTTTTTGTTCCTGTGGTGGTTCTGATCATTCTGTTTGCCCAGAGAGGTATTTTTCCCTTTGGTGAAGAAAGCTTTTTGAGGACGGACATGTATCATCAGTACGCCCCCTTCTTTTCAGAGTTTCAGTATAAGCTGAGGAATGGAGGCAGTCTGTTCTATAGCTGGGACATTGGAATGGGAGTGAATTTCTCAGCCCTCTATGCCTACTATCTGGCAAGCCCTGTGAACTGGCTGCTGATTCTGTGGCCTAAAAGGTATGTGATTGAGTTTATGACAATGGCCATTGTCTTAAAAACCGGCCTGTCAGGCTTAAGCTTTTCCTGGTATCTCAGAAGACATTTTAAAACCAGGGATTTTGGAGTGGGATTTTTTGGGATCTTTTACGCTTTAAGCGGTTATATGGCGGCCTACAGCTGGAATATCATGTGGCTTGACTGTATCTTGCTGTTTCCTGTGATACTTCTGGGACTGGAGTGTTTGGTCAAGGAGAAAAAGGGAATGCTTTACTGCATTGCTTTGGGAATTTCCATTCTTTCTAATTACTATATCTCCATTATGATTTGCATTTTCATGGTGATCTATATGATTGCGCAGATGATTCTGTATCCTCCTGAGGGATTGGGCGCCTTTTTAAAAACCTGGATTCGGTTTGCCCTGTACTCCCTTCTGGCAGGTGCATTGTCTGCTGTTGTGCTGCTGCCGGAGATATTTGCCCTTCAGGCGACTGCTTCAGGGAATTTTGATTTTCCAAAGGATATAAACTCTTACTTCTCCATATTCGATATGATAGCCAGACATATTGGGAATGTGGGAACGGAGATTGGACTGGATCACTGGCCTAATATATACTGCGGAGTGGCTGTGCTTATGCTCTTTCTTTTGTACCTGGGAAGCAGAAGGATTGCTCTTAAGGAAAAGATTGTCTACTGTGCACTGCTTCTTCTGTTCTATGCCAGCTTTTCTACCAATGTGCTGAATTTTATATGGCACGGGTTTCATTTTCCAAACAGCCTGCCCTGCCGTCAGTCCTTTATTTACATTGTCCTGATCCTTTCTATGTGCTATCAGGTATATACCAAGCTGAGAGAAACATCAGTGAAGCATCTGGCGATTGCCTTCTGGGGAGCTATCATCTTTATTCTTCTGGCAGAGAAGCTGGTGGATCATCCGGAACAGTTCCATTTCTCTGTGTTTTACGTGGCAATTTTGCTTATATCCATTTATGGAGGGCTTATTTTGCTGTACAAAAAGAGAAAATGGAGTTTGGACTGGGTACTTTTTGCAACCCTTCTTGTGGTTTCTGTTGAGTCTGCGGTGAATATGGCGGTAACTAGCATTCCCACCACCAGCCGAACTGCTTATGTAGAGGATAATGAAGAGGTGGAGGATCTGGTCTGGAATATCAGAAGCGATACATTCTACCGTGTGGAAAAGGTGAGCCGCAAGTCCAAAAATGATGGGGCATGGATGAACTTTCCTTCCGTTTCCCTCTTTTCCTCCACTGCCAATGCTTCCCTTTCCCGCTTTTTCACAGAGTTGGGCTGTGAAAGCTCTACCAACGCATACAGTATTACAGGGAGCACACCTCTGGCAGACAGTTTGTTTTCAGTAAAATATGGGCTCTACCGTGAGGAACCCTCTGTGAGCAGTCTGAGAAGCTTTAGAGAGCAGTCAGGGAATACGATGCTCTATGAGAATCTCTATACCCTACCGGTTGCTTTTATGCTGCCTTCCGATGTGGAGAATAACTGGATTTTGGACTCCGGGAATCCGGCTGATGTACAGAATGACCTTTGTGCCCTGTTGGGAACGGATCCTGTGCTCCTTCCAAATGGAGGCCATTTGGAGGGAAAGAAGCTTACCTTTGTTTCTGAGGCTGATGGCGATTACTATGTGTATGTAACGAACAAGGGAGTAAAGGAAGTGACAGCTGTGATAGGTCAGAGAACGGAACAATTTGATAATGTGGACAGAGGCTTTTTCCTGGAGCTTGGATACCTTCCTAAGGGACAGGAGGTGACCCTGGAGGCAAAAGGGGAAGGAACCCTTTCCATGAATGCTGAGGTGTGGAGATTCAACCCTGAGGCAATGATATCTGTTTATAACAAAATGAACCAGAATCCCATTGTTCTAAACAGCTGGACCGATAGAGAGCTGAAGGGAACCATAAGAGCTGATAAAAGCGGAGTGATGTACACCAGTATTCCCTATGATAGAGGGTGGACGGTACTTGTGGATGGCAGGGAGGTGACCCCCAGAAGTCTGTTTGATACCTTTTTGGGGGTGGATGTAATGGAGGGTACCCATGAGATTACCTTGTCTTACCAGCCGGAAGGACTGGTGCCCGGAGCCTGGATTACAGGAGGAGCCCTGGCTGTTCTGGGGATGACAGGGATGACAGGTTTTATAAGGAAGAAAAGAGAAGCAGGCGATCACTAAAAAGGAGGAAATAAAAACTATGAAATTATGGGGCGGACGATTTACCAAGGAAACCAATCAGCTGGTGCACAATTTTAATGAGTCCCTGTCATTTGATCAGAAGTTTTATCATCAGGATATTAGGGGGAGTATCGCCCATGTGAAAATGCTGTCCAAACAGGGAATCATTTCGGAGGAGGACAGGGATAAGATTATCAGAGGACTGAAGGGGATTGAAGAGGATCTGGACAGCGGAAGGCTTACTATATCCTCCGATTCCGGATATGAGGATATCCACTCTTTTGTGGAGGGAACGCTCACAGAACGCATCGGTGAGGCAGGTAAGCGGCTCCACACGGGCCGAAGCCGCAACGATCAGGTGGCTCTGGATATGAAGCTGTACACCAGAGATGAAATCCATGAGATAGAGGGACTGGTAAAAGGGCTTTTAGAGGCTTTGCTTACTGTTATGGAGGAACATACAGATACCTTTATGCCAGGCTTCACCCATCTTCAGAAAGCCCAGCCTATTACACTGGCTCATCATATGGGAGCTTACTTTGAGATGTTTTCCAGAGACCGATCCAGGCTTTTGGATATTCTGAAAAGGATGAATTACTGTCCCTTGGGATCGGGAGCGTTAGCAGGAACCACCTACCCTCTTGACAGGGAATACACAGCGGAACTGTTAGGTTTTTTTGGCCCTACTTTAAACTCTATGGATTCTGTGTCGGACAGGGACTACCTGATTGAGCTGTTAAGTGCTTTATCAACGATTTCCATGCATCTGAGCCGTTTCTGCGAGGAGATTATCATTTGGAATACCAATGAATACCAGTTTGTGGAACTGGACGATTCCTACAGTACAGGAAGCTCCATTATGCCTCAGAAGAAAAATCCTGATATTCCGGAGCTGATTCGTGGAAAGACCGGACGTGTCTATGGGGCGTTGGTATCCCTTTTGACGACCATGAAGGGACTGCCTTTGGCTTACAATAAAGATATGCAGGAGGATAAGGAGCTGACCTTTGATGCCATTGATACAGTAAAGGGCTGTTTGGCTCTCTTTACAGGGATGCTTTCTTCCATGGGATTTCGCAGGGACAGGATGGAGACCAGCGCCAGAAAGGGGTTTACCAACGCTACCGATGCAGCTGATTATCTGGTGAACAGAGGGGTGGCCTTTCGGGATGCCCACGGCATGGTAGGACAGCTGGTGCTTTTATGTATTGATAAAGGGGTTGCGTTGGATGATCTTTCTCTGGAGGAGTATAAGAAGATCAGCCCTGTATTTGAAGAGGATATATACCAGGCCATCCGTATGAATACCTGTGTGGAGAAGCGTGTGACCATAGGCGCTCCGGGGGTGTCTGCCATGAAGTCGGTGATTGCTCTGTACAGAAAGCAGCTGGAAGACTGAGGAAGGACTTGATTCTCTTCTTGACGGAAAAAACAGGGTATTATATAATATATACATCGAAAATGTTGCAAATACAACGAAAAGAGGAGTTGGATGGAGGAGTTTTTGTACCTTATAAAAAAATCCCCTCTGTTTTATGGCATTAAGGATGACGAGCTGTCTACCCTGCTGAAATGCTGTGGGGCAGAGATAGTCCCCTACCAGGACGGGGAGTACGTGTTTCGTATGGGGGAGTCGGTGAATAAGGTTATGATTTTGCTGAGAGGGAGAGCCTGCGTGGTTCAGGAGGATTTTTGGGGACGTCAGGAGCAGATATACCACATAAAAGAGGGAGAGGTGTTTGGGGAGTCCTACTCCTGCGCCAGAACATCGGTTTTGCCGGTGAGTGTGGTGACAGAGGGAGACGGTCAGGTATTGTTTCTGGATTACCAGAGGATGATCACCTTCTGTTCCCTGGCCTGCGATTTCCATACCCGTTTTATCCATAATATGCTTCGCCTTATGTCTGAGCAGAATGTGAAGCTGGAAAACAAGCTGGAGCACGTGTGCCGGAGAAATACCAGGGAGAAGCTATTGTCTTACCTGTCCAAACATGCCATGGCTCAGGGCAGACGGGATTTTGATATTCCCCACAACCGTCAGGAGCTGGCAGAGTATCTGAGCGTAGATCGGAGCGCCATGTCCAATGAGCTGAGCAAGATGAGGGCAGAGGGGATTTTAGACTTCCAGAAGAATCATTTTGTTCTTCATGACAGGTAGAGGGAGAGCGGGGGCTTTCAGGTAAAATCCAGGGTGAAAAGGTATTGCCCTGTGTCTTGTAAATTGCTATAATAAAAAACAGTTGCGGATCATTTAGCATTCGCAGAATATACAGAGTGTCCCACAGACAACAGAACGGAGGAAACCATGAATCAGATTGATACCATGTCAGTAAACGCAATTCGTGTTCTGGCGGCAGATGCTGTCCAGAAGGCAAACTCAGGTCATCCAGGCCTTCCTTTAGGTGCTGCTGCTATGACTTACCAGCTTTGGGCAAAGCACATGAACCATAATCCCAGGAATCCCCAGTGGAAGAACAGGGATCGTTTTGTACTCTCAGGAGGTCATGGTTCAACTCTGCTGTATTCTCTGCTTCACCTGTTTGGATATGGTCTTACAAAGGAAGATCTGATGAACTTCCGTCAAGATGGATCCCTGACTCCAGGGCATCCTGAGTATGGTCATACCGTAGGTGTGGAGGCCACCACAGGTCCTCTGGGAGCAGGTATGGGTATGGCAGTGGGTATGGCGATGGCAGAGGCTCATCTGGCAGCCGTATTTAACAAGGAGAATTACCCTGTGGTGGATCATTTCACCTATGTTCTGGGAGGGGACGGCTGTATGATGGAGGGAATTTCCTCTGAAGCCTTCTCGCTGGCAGGAACCTTGGGACTTGGGAAGCTGATTGTACTCTACGATTCAAACAAGATTTCCATAGAGGGAAGCACAGATATCGCATTTACAGAGGACGTGCAAAAGCGCATGGAGGCATTTGGGTTCCAGCTTCTTACCGTGGAGGACGGCAACGATCTGGAGGCTATCGGCAAGGCGATTGAGGCGGCTAAGGCAGACAGGTCACGGCCATCCTTTATCACAGTCAAGACTCAGATAGGCTACGGCTGCCCTGCTAAGGAGGGGAAGGCCAGCGCTCATGGTGAGCCTCTGGGAGCAGACAATGTAACTGCTATGAAGGAGAATTTAAATTGGCCTTCTATGGAGCCCTTCTATGTGCCGGATGAGGTATATGCCAATTATGGAGCATGCAGTGAGTCTGGAGCAGCGGCAGAGGAGAAGTGGAATGCTCTGTTTGGTGAATACTGCCGGGAATATCCTGAGATGAAGGAGCTTTGGGACAAGTTTTATAATCCGGAATTGGCTAAGGCTGCTTATGACTGCGAGGGATACTGGGCTTATGATGACAAGCCGGAGGCAACCAGGAACTTATCCGGTAAGCAGCTCCAGAAGCTTAAAAACCTGATGCCCAATCTCATTGGAGGGGCAGCGGATCTGGCTCCTTCCACCAAGACCTATATGGAAGGGATGGGAGATTTTTCAAAGGAAAATTATGGAGGGCGCAACCTTCACTTCGGTGTGCGTGAGCTGGCTATGGCAGCCATTGGCAATGGACTGGCTCTCCATGGAGGGCTTCGGGGATTTGTATCCACCTTCTTTGTATTCAGCGATTATACAAAGCCAATGGCAAGATTGTCCTCCTTGATGGGGCTGCCTGTGACCTTCGTGTTTACTCACGATAGCATCGGAGTAGGTGAGGACGGGCCCACCCATGAGCCAATCGAACAGCTGGCTATGCTTCGGGCTATGCCTAATTTCCACGTGTTCCGTCCCGCTGATGCAACAGAGACTGCGGCTGCCTGGTACAGCGCAGTGAGCTCCCGGAAGACTCCTACCGCTCTGGTGCTGACCAGACAGAATCTGCCTCAGCTGGCAGGCTCCAGCAAGGAAGCATTAAAAGGCGCCTATATTCTGGAGGATTCTGCAAAGGAAGTGCCGGATGGGATTATTATTGCAACTGGTTCTGAGGTGGAGCTGGCAGTGGGTGCAAAGGCTGAGCTGGCAAAGGAAGGCGTGGATGTACGTGTGGTAAGTATGCCTTCCATGGATGTATTTGAGGAGCAGACGGAGGAGTATAAGGAGCGTGTTCTTCCAAAGTCTGTGCGCAGGAGAGTAGCAGTGGAGGCCTTAGGTGAGTTCGGATGGGGCAAGTACGTTGGTTTAGACGGAAAGACGGTGACCATGGAGGGATTTGGTGCAAGTGCACCGGCAGGTACTCTCTTTCAGAAGTTTGGCTTTACAGTGGAGAATGTGGTAGCAGCCATGAAGTCTCTGTCATAATCTGTGTTCAGGATAAATCCCTGAAGGGATAAGCTTCAGGCCGGAGCTGGTGAGTTCGAATCACCGGCTCCGGCCTTTTATCCTTCGTTGGATTAGAAGATCGTCAAATATCTGTTTTATCAGATGATAGCTCTGCCATCTTCATGGCTCTGACCTTTAGAGGCAGTCCAAAGAGCGTGATGAAGCCCTCTGCATCATGGTGGTCGTAAAGCTCACCGGTTGTGAAAGAGGCCAGGGATTCACTGTACAGGGAGTAGGGAGAGGTGGTTCCTGCTTTTATGATATTACCTTTGTAGAGCTTAAGCTTTACTTCTCCTGTTACATATTCCTGGGTAGAATCAATAAAGGCCTCCACTGCCTCCCGCAGAGGAGTGAACCATTTTCCCTCATAAACGATTTGCGCCATCTTACCGGCCATCTCTTTTTTGACTTCCATGGTAGCCCGATCCAATACCAGTTCCTCCAGCTGCTGGTGTGCTTCCATCAGAATGGTTCCTCCGGGAGTTTCGTATACCCCTCTGGATTTCATTCCAACCACACGATTCTCAACAATATCCACAATTCCTATGCCATGCTTTCCTCCCAGCTGGTTCAGCTTGCGGATCACGTCAGAAACCTTCATCTTTTCACCATTTACTCTGACAGGGATACCCTTTTCAAAGGTCATAGTTACGTATTCACCCTGATCAGGCGCCTTTTGGGGGGTTACACCCAGCACCAGAAGGTGCTCATAGTCTGGTTCCTGGGCAGGATCCTCTAAGTCCAATCCTTCATGGCTGATGTGCCATAAGTTCCGATCACGGCTGTAGCTGCTGTCAGTGGAGAATGGAAGATGGATTCCATGCTGGGTACAGTATTCAATCTCATCTTCACGGGACTGCATGGTCCACAGATCTGTCATCCGCCATGGAGCGATGATCTTTAAATCTGGAGCCAGGGCTTTGATGCCAAGTTCAAAGCGAATCTGGTCGTTTCCTTTGCCTGTTGCTCCGTGGCAGATGGCGGAAGCTCCCTCCTTTCTGGCAACCTCCACCAGACGTTTCGCGATGGCGGGGCGGGCCATGGAGGTTCCAAGAAGATATTTGTTCTCATAGATAGCGTTGGCTTTGACACATGGCATAATGTAGTGATTGCAGAATTCGTCCACCAGATCTTCGATGTATAATTTGGAAGCGCCGGATAATTTGGCTCTTTCTTCCAGCCCCTCTAATTCTTCTCCCTGTCCGCAGTCAATACAGCAGCATATAACCTCATAACCGAAATGCTCCTGAAGCCAGGGAATGATGGCAGTGGTGTCCAGTCCGCCGGAATAAGCTAAAATAACTTTTTCTTTCATAATGGTATCCTCCTGAAATGAAACGATTTTGTATATTTATAAATATACATTGATATTTAAAAAAATGCAAGAAGAAAATAAATTTTATGAAAATAATTGAATATTATGCATATAAAATGTATTAATATAACCACGACACGTTCAAGCATTTTGCCATACATTTACCACGATTGAATGAGCCTTGACATGACAAAGCAGTCAATCCTAAGACTAACTGCTTTGTATGTATGAATATGAAGTTGTCAAACTGGAATTGAACGCTCCTTTATCATGACAAAGCTTGTGAGATAAATTCCTTGCCGTTCTGCCTGCTGTTCTTCAACCACTTTATATCCTCTTTTTTCAAAAAAGGGCTTTGCTGTAATCGAAGCGTGTGTTGTAATATTTCCTTTTACTACCTGCTCCAGTTGTTCGCAAATAGCAGTAGCAATTCCCTTTCCCTGGTTATCTGCATGAACAAACAGACGATCAAGATAGCCTGTTTTGTCTATATCCCCAAAGCCTGCAATCACTCCATTTTCAACAGCTACTATACTGTAATGCTCTTGAAGCGACTGATTCCATTTTTCTAAATCTACTTGTCTGGCTGCCCATACATCAAGTTGTTCTTTTGTATAATCTTTTGCATTAATGATATGAACTGTATGATAAAATAATTCTGCCAAACTCTCACAGTCTGACTGCTGATACGCTCTAAGGTTCATGTCTTATCCTCCGATATACTGTTTTATCAAATATGAATTTATCGCTTTCTTCTTATTCATATGATAACAGTTCCTTATATCCGCCGCAATAAAAATCATTCTATCTTTGCCATGACATTCAAGGACAGACCGCACTGACCTTATCCCATATATTCAATATGACACGAAACATGGGAAAGGGGGTATCTGATGAAGAATAACGATATTCCCACAAGGGAGTATTGACAGAGGGCAGATCATTTCGTTCAGCAAACGTGCCATCTTCATAGGGATTCAAGCTTTCATAAATTGGCTAATAATTTTCTGCTTACATATTCATCTTCTTTTTTTACTTCGAGTCTGTAATGATTTTTTACTGAAGTATTTCTTGCAAGAATCATATTACGGGCGAACAGATTATTTAAGCTTAATCTGTTTTGATTATCAATAGAAGTATCTTTGTATACAATACCGTTATGGGATAGAATCTCTTTGGCTTGAATGTAATTTTCAATATCCATTGTAAAATATACTTCTATCCATGATGCTGAGAAGTTAATATTCCACACCTCCGTTTGTGTTTAGCTAGTAATATACTTGAGCATATATAATTTTTTATAGTTTCAAGGGAATTATCTTTATTTGATAAAAAATATCATATGAAATATATTTACATGGTATTATTTTACAATATATTTTATACTGGGTCAATGGCATGACATTGTTTTTGTAAAAAATGCATAAAAACCATTGGTGAGATTAGAGGTCAAGGGGAGAGGAAGTGAGACACGAAAAACGCATGAATGATTTTTCCTTCCTCTCATTTACTCATGGGTTTGACGTAGGTTAAAAGGGGAACTTCCTTCCGAAATGGGAATCGTAAGCAATTCTTTCGTTTTTATTTATAAATTGTTAGGAAAGATGTAGACAAAATATTCAGTGAAGCATCTATAATAGATTCGTGGAGTGAACAGGAATGGGAACTCTGTTTTTCTGTACAGATTGTATTCCTGGATTATAATATCTCTTGGGTGGGAATTTGGGAGAGGCAGGTGTCCGGGGGGTAATTTGGAAGTTTGGCAGGAAGTGTAGATGCTTTCAGGAGGGTGCTATGGCTGGTGAAAAAAGAGAAGGAAAAATGGATCGTCTGTCGGGGATGGATGGACAGATGGAGGCTCTGATGAATATGGGGGAATGGGGAGACAGCCCCAGCGGTAAAAGGAAGAAGGGCTTTAAGGGATGGAGCCGAAAGAAAAAAATCGTGGCGGCTGTAGGTGTATTGGCCTTCCTTTCTCTTTTTGGGTTAAAGGTGGCAGGAGGGAAGAAAGAGAAGATTCCTCCTGTCGCTGTAATGGAGCTGAAAAAACAGGATATTCAGGAGAAGCTTTCCCTGAATGGCTCGGTGTCAGGTACGGACAGTGTGGATGTGGTGTCCAATATTCATGCAGAGGTGACAGAAATACTGGTTAAGGAGGGGGATCAGGTTCAGAAGGGGCAGATTTTGGCTCGTCTGGACAGTACCGATCTGGAGCGGGAGGTTCAGATTGCCCAGAATGCTTACGACCTGGCGGTGAATAATAAAAGTGAGAAGGACAAGGAGGCGGCTCTTGGCTACGAAAAGGCAGTACAGGATTTTCAGAAGGCTTCCGCAGACCACAACAGAAGCAGCCTTCTCTTTGCCAATGGAGACATTTCTCAGATGGATCTGGAGACCAGCACAAATGCTTTGAATGACGCCAGACGTCAGGTGGAGGGCTACACCGTAGAGAATGGAAGAGGAGTGGCAGACAAGTCCTATCAGCTTCAGGTTGAGAATGCAGCGTTTGAGCTGGATAAGAAGAAAGAAGAGCTGGAAAATACGCAGATTAAAAGCACCATTGACGGCACAGTGGTTCGGGTCAATTCCAAGGTGGGTCAGTTTGCAGACAAGGTGGAGGAGGATAAGCCTATTTTCAGCATTGAGAATTTGGAGGAGCTGGAGCTGGAGGTAAAGGTGAGTGAGTTTTCCGTTGGTAAGGTAAAGGTAGGACAGAGGGCAGATATTCGGGCAGATATTCTGGATGGAGAGACAGTGGGCGGTGAGGTTGTGAAAATATCTCCCACAGGTGAAGAAAAGGGAGGGGGTTCCGCAGAGCGTGTGGTTCCTGCTGTTATCCGTGTGGATGGGATTCATCCGAAGCTGATTGCAGGAATTACAGCCAGAGCGGAGGTGCTGATACAGGAGGCAGAGGACACCTTTGTGGTTCCTGCATCTGCTCTCTTTGACCAGGGAGACATTACATACATCGCCATTGTGGAGGATAAGAGGGTGCGGTGGATTCCTGTGAAGCCAGGGGCTGAGAGCGACATAACGGTGGAGATTCTTCCCTCTGGCGATAGAGCCCTGGAGGAGGGAATGCAGCTGATCCTTCAGCCAGGACCTTCTCTTGCAGATGGAATGGAAGTTGCTGTGATGCCAAAATAGTGGGAGGCTCTTTATGAAGAAATGGAAGAATATCCAGAGAACATGCTTCGGGAAAGGACTTGGGCGAAGAACTGTACCGGATCAGGAGACCTATGAGGGGCCTCTGATCCAGCTGGAGGATCTTGTAAAGATATATGATACAGGAGCCATCAAAGTTTTAGGTCTTAAGAGGATTAACCTGACCATTGAGCGGGGAGAATTTGTGGCAATCATGGGGCATTCCGGTTCTGGAAAATCTACCCTTATGAATATTCTGGGGTGTCTGGACCGGCCAACCTTGGGACATTACTATCTGGATGGGATTGATATTTCCGGGATGAGCCAGGATGAGCTGTCAGATATCCGAAACCGCAAGATAGGATTTGTGTTTCAATCCTTCAACCTGATCTCCAGAACCTCCGCCTTAAAAAATGTGGAGCTGCCCATGACCTATGCCGGAATTTCCAAATCCAGGCGCAGGGAGAGGGCTGAGGAGCTGTTAGAGCGGGTAGGTCTGGGAGGAAGAAAGGAGCATATGCCAAATGAGCTTTCCGGAGGGCAGCGCCAGAGAGTTGCCATAGCCAGAGCATTGGCAAATCAGCCCCCATTAATTCTGGCAGACGAGCCCACAGGCAATTTGGACACAGCCTCCTCTGTGGAAATTATGGAGTTGTTTTCACAGCTTCACAAAGAAGGCGCTACTGTGGTGGTGGTAACCCATGAAGAGGAGATAGCGGCCTTTACAGACCGGGTGCTTCGGTTTAGTGACGGCCGGCTGCTCAGTGATACCCTTAGGGATCACAGTCGGGGAAAGGAGGAGGCAGATGCTGATTGAAAACATGTTCATGGCTTTTTCTGCCATTCGCTCCAATAAAATGAGATCGGCTCTCACCATGCTTGGAATTATCATTGGAATCGGTTCTGTGATCGCCATCGTTTCCATTGGTGATACCATGAGAAGTCTGTTTTCTGATCTGTATAAGGATGTGGGAACGACCCAGGCCAATATCTCCATAGGCTATTGGGTGGAGGATGTAAGAGAAAGTGATTATTTTACTCTGGATGAGATGGAGCGGGTCAGGGAGGTCTTTGGGGATGAGATAGCATACATTGACAGCAACGCTTCGGCCGGCAGTGATGCAGTTTATAAGCGGACTAAAATCAACTTCGAGTATCAGGGAATTGATTCTAATTATCAGGAGGTTCAACCGGTTAATGTAGTTTATGGACGCTACTTAAATCGGGGTGATATTCTGGGAAGAAAGAAAAATGTGGTGATGGACGCAGACAGTGCAAAGCTGCTGTTTGGCGTGGAAAATGCAGTGGGGAAAACATTCAGAACTACCATATACGGCTCCACAGAGGATTATATGGTGGTAGGCGTTTACCGCAAGGAGATAAACCCTCTTCAAAAGCTGATGATGGGAAAAGCCAAGGACAAGGGAACCGCCTTGATCCCCTATACCCTCCTGACCTGGCCCAATGATTATTTTTACAGTCTCCATGTGTACGCGGCAAAGGATGTGGATTTGAATCAGTTTTTTGTCAGATTGAAGGAGTATATTGCCAAGCTTCACGGAAGGGAAGCGAAGGATCTGTATATGAGTACGGCCATGGAGGAGATGGCTTCTGTGGATTCCATGATGGGCAGCCTTTCCATGGCTGTGGGCGGTATTGCGGCCATCTCTCTGCTGGTTGGGGGCATTGGAGTTATGAATATTATGCTGGTTTCCGTGACGGAGCGCACCAGAGAGATTGGCATACGAAAGGCATTGGGAGCCAGAACCAGAGATGTGCTTATACAATTTTTGACGGAATCGGCTATTTTATCCGCCTGTGGCGGAATGATAGGAGTGCTTCTGGGGGCAGGTCTGGTATCACTGGGAGGAATGGCCTTTGGATTGAAGGTGGTGATAAGGCCGGGTGTGATAGTGATGGCAGTGTCATTTTCTGCCGCAGTAGGACTATTTTTTGGTCTGTATCCTGCCTCCAAGGCAGCTAAGGCAGATCCCATCGATGCACTTCGCTACGAGTAAAACTTGGATAAGAGAGGGAGAGAAGATAAAAAGAGGGAGATATCAATGAGGAGGAATAAGAAAAACAGGAGGGATAACAGGGCCTTTGCTCTTGGATTGTGTGTCAGTATGGCCCTTACCTCCACTGCATGGGCTGGTCCGGAGTTTGCTTACTCTGGCGAGAAGTGGGAAAGGCTGAGAGATAATGTGATGGAATATGAGGAGCTGGCGGATCTGATTCATGAATATAATCCTGTTGTGATTAACAGCCGTTTGGAGTATGATGAATACAGAGGGAAAAGCCACGAGGATTTGAAGCGTGCTTATGAGAAGGAGGCAGACGGCCTCTATTCTTCCAGTGATAAGATGGAGGAGTCGGCGGAGGAGGGAGCGCCGGGATATGACAGTGCCATGGCAACGGCAGCCCTCGCCAGAATACAGGCAGAGGAGAAGCTGGACATGGCAGATGCCCAGAATGAGGACAGCTATGTAAAAAAGATGGAGTATGACCGGCTGGAGGCTTCTCTGGTACAGCAGGCTCAGACCAAGATGAATACTTACTGGCAGAAGGAAAAAGGCAGCTCTGCTCTAAGGGAGGCTGTGCTTACTGCAAAGGGAGACTATGGGGCTGTAGCTTTGAAGGTGGAAGAGGGAATGGCCACCCAGGGAGAGCTTCTGTCAGCCAGAGAGAAGGCAGAGTCTGCCCAGGCTGAGGCGGAGGCCAATGAGAAGGAGATGGATACTCTCAAAAGAGAGCTGTGTGTTATGACCGGATGGAGCTATGATGCCCAGCCAGAGATGGGAGAGATACCTCTTCCCTCCCAGGAGGAGATAGATTCCATTCTTCTGGAGGAGGATAAGAAGGTGGCCATTGAGAGAAACTATGTACAAAAGGCCAATGAACAGAGATTGAAAAACACAGGCCAAGGGAGCCGGTATGATGTACTGGAGAAAAAAGTGACCAGTGGACGTCAGCAGATTGCCTCTGATGTGGAGGATAAATATAAGCTTTTAAAGGAGGCTCAGTCCGATTATGCACTGACAGATGGGAAGTACCAGCTGGCCTTGCAGAATCAGCAGTCTGCCAGCCTTCGCTATGAGCTGGGGACGATTTCCCGGAATGAATTTCTTGGGAGCCGGGGAAGTCTTAAAGGGACTCAGTCAGCCAGGGATGTGGCGGCTCTCAAGCTGGTGCAGGCCATGGAAAACTATCGCTGGTCAGTGAATGGTCTGGCTCAGACGGAGGGATCTTAGTATGAGCGGGAGGGGCAGACTTACATTCGGAATAGGGAATTGGGTGAGGTGCAGACTTACATTCAGAATAGAGAATTGGGTGAGGTGCAGGACTCTCCTTGGGGCTCGTCTGGGGCTCATTGCCGTGTCTCTGGCTGTGGGTATTGCCTGTTGCGAGAGTGATATGATGAGTGCCCAGGGGGAGGAGGCACCTAAGCCCAAAGAGATCCAATACACTGACCTGGAAGGGCTGGTGAAGGAGTTTTCTCCTCAGGTTCAGGCGGAACGGATTCAGCTGGACCGTCATCTGGGAAGGTATGAGAGAGCCAGGGAGGAGATGGAAGAAACCAGGCGCCTTCTAAGAGCGGAAGCTGCTTCCATGGAAAAAGAGGGGGATGGAGAAGGAGCAGAACGCTGCCTGGCCCAAGCCAAAACGCTGGAAAAGGCAGTGAAAAAAATAGATCAGCAGATCCGCTCTGCCAAAGGCAGCTCCGGTACTATGTCCCTGCGGCAGATGGAGGATACCATGACTTGGACAGCCCAAAATCTGATGGGAACTTACTATACTCTGAACCTGGAGCAGGAAGGGGCAAAGGCCAGAGAGGAGTTGGCTCGGAGCTCGTACGAAAAGGTGCAGCGTCAAATCTCTGTGGGAGGAGCTTCACCCAGAGAGGCAGAGGAGGCAGAACAGGCAGCTTCTGAGGCGTCGAGAGACGTCCGGGCTTTGCTGGATGAGAAGGAGCGAATCAAAAAGGATCTGGCGATCCTTCTGGGATATGAAACAGGGGATGAGATAGAAATTCTTTCCATGCCTGCACCAGACAGCGCGCGAATCGAAGGAATGAACCTGAAGGTGGATCAATGGAAGGCACTTGGCAATAACTATGAGTTAAGAGCGCAGAGGGGCTCTTCTTCTGCCGGATCCAACAAAGCCCTTCACTCCAGACAGAGAGAGATGGGGCAGAAGGAGGCGGAATTATACGCTCGGATAGAAGCTCTGTATCAGGAGGTGATGGCAGAGCACAGTGCCTGGAAGGGAGCAGTCACAGCCATGGAAGGGGCAGAAGCCGGATGGAAGGCTGATTCCCATAAGATGGAACTGGGGATGCTCTCGGATCAGGAATACCTGGAAGCCAGAGCTGTTTATCTGGAAGCAGTGGCGGCTAAGGGTCAGGCTGATGTGAAGTTTCAGCAGGCCATGGAGGCCTATGACTGGGCTGTGAAAGGCTTGGTACAGTAGGGAAGGAGCTGAACGGGGCTTTTTCAGCGAAAAGAAGAAACAGGAGGAGTGTATGGCAGAAGGATTTGTGTTGAAAGGAAATATCTGTTATAGTAGGGAGGATCGAACTCTGGAGTGTGTGGAACAGGGATATCTGGTTTGTGTCGACGGCAGATCAGAGGGAGCGTTTCATGTGCTGCCCGAAAGGTATGAGGGTTTTCCATTGACAGATTATGGAGACAGGATCCTGATTCCCGGTCTGGTGGATCTCCATCTTCATGGGCCTCAGTATTCATTCAGAGGGCTGGGTATGGATCTTGAATTGCTGGAATGGCTGAACACCCATACCTTTCCCGAAGAGGCCAGATACAGTGACAGAGAGTATGCAAGAAGCGCATATTCTATGTTTGCAGATGATATGAAACGAAGCGGAACCACCAGAGCCTGTATCTTTGGAACCCTTCACAGAGAAGCTACTGTGGATCTGATGGATTTGATGGAAGCCACAGGTCTTAAGACCATGGTGGGAAAGGTGAATATGGATCGGAATTGTCCTGATAATTTAGTGGAGGAGAGTGCAGAAGCTTCCATTCAGGAGACCCTTCGGTGGCTGGAGGAGATAAAAGGCCGGTATAAGAATACGCAGCCTATTTTGACACCCAGGTTTATTCCCACCTGCACAGATGAGCTGATGGAACAATTAAAGGGGGTTCAGAGATCCTATCATCTTCCGGTTCAGTCCCATCTTTCGGAGAATGTGGAGGAGATAGCCTGGGTGAAGGAGCTTTGCCCCTGGTCAGAGTTCTACGGTGATGTCTATGATCGGTTCGGTCTGTTTGGCGGAGAGGTAAAGACCATCATGGCGCACTGTGTGTGGTCTAAGGAGGCAGAGGTGGATCGAATGAGAGAGCGGGGCGTCTATGTGGCTCACTGTCCTCAGTCCAATGCCAATCTCGCTTCGGGGATTGCCCCTGTCCGTCTGTATTTGGAGAAGGGACTTAAGGTGGGGCTTGGAACGGATGTGGCTGGAGGAAGCAGCCTGTCTGTCTTTCGGGCGATGACAGAGGCGGTTCAGATGTCAAAGCTCAGGTGGAGGCTTCAGGACGAGCGCTTAAGCCCCCTTACCCCGCAGGAGGCATTCTATCTGGGAACCAGGGGAGGAGGATCCTTTTTTGGGAAGGTGGGGAGCTTTGAGGAGGATTACCAGTTAGATGCTCTGGTGTTAAATGACAGCGGACTTGGGTATCCCCGGCCCCTGAGCCTGCCGGAGCGTCTGGAACGGTTTATCTGCCTTGCAGACGAGGGCAGACTGGATGCCAAATACGTGGCAGGGGTAAAGATATTTTAAAATGAGAAATAATGAGGAATCGAAACCAAGGAGGTATGAAGTATGAAAAACCAAGGAAACCAAACTTTATTAGAGAGGGTATTCCATTTATCCAAACACAGGACAGATGTGAAAACGGAGGTGATTGCCGGAATTACCACCTTCATGACAATGGCCTATATTCTGGCAGTGAATCCTAATATTTTAGGGGAAACAGGAATGGACAGGGGATCCGTTTTTACAGCCACAGCACTGGCGTCCATGGTGGGAACCCTGTTAATGGCGGCATTTGCAAACTATCCCTTTGTTCTTGCGCCTGGAATGGGATTGAATGCTTATTTTGCATATACGGTTGTTCTTCAGATGGGTTATACCTGGCAGATGGCTCTGGCAGCTGTATTTGTAGAAGGGATTGTATTTATAGCCCTGTCTCTTACCAACGTGCGGGAGGCGATTTTTAATGCCATTCCCATGAATTTAAAGTATGCAGTGTCAGCCGGAATCGGACTGTTTATTGCATTTATCGGACTTCAAAATGGGAAGGTGGTCGTTGGAAGCGCAACTCTGGTATCCATGTTTTCCTTCAAAAAAGCCATCGAGACAGGAACCTTTCACTCTGTAGGGATTACAGTGGTATTAGCTCTTTTGGGTGTTTTAATTACGGCAATCCTGGTTGTGAAGAAAGTAAAGGGGAATATTCTCTGGGGAATACTGATTACCTGGCTTTTGGGAATCCTCTGTGAGATAACAGGTCTGTATCAGCCTGATGCCTCTCTGGGAATGCTCAGTGTACTGCCGGATTTCTCCCAGGGATTAAAGATTCCCTCCATGGCACCTACTTTGTTTAAAATGGATTTTACCGGTATTCTTTCCCTGAACTTTTTGACGGTTATGTTCGCGTTTCTGTTTGTGGATATGTTTGACACACTGGGAACCTTAATTGGAGTTGCTTCCAAGGCAGATATGCTGGATGAGGATGGAAGGCTTCCCAATATCAGAGGAGCCCTTCTTTCAGATGCAGTGGGAACCTCCCTTGGAGCGGTATTTGGCACTTCCACAACGACCACCTTTGTAGAGAGCGCTTCCGGTGTTGCAGAAGGGGGGAGAACAGGACTGACCGCAGTGGTATCCGCTGTTCTCTTTGGACTTTCCCTGTTCTTGTCCCCTGTGTTCCTGGCGATTCCGTCCTTTGCAACTGCTCCCGCACTGATTATCGTGGGATTTTTGATGATTACATCCATCACAAAAATAGACTTTGAGGATATGACAGAGGCCTTTCCTTCCTATGTTTGCCTGATTTCCATGCCTTTTATGTACAGTATCTCTGATGGTATTGCCTTAGGTGTGATTTCTTACGTGGTGATCAATTTGCTGGCAGGTGGGGGAAAGAAAAAGAAGATCAGTGGTTTGATGTACTGTTTAGCAGTACTGTTTGTGTTTAAATATATAGTGATTTAAGTAGGAAGGGCTTCCGAAGCAAAGACAGCTTCGGAAGCCCTTTATGTGATTCCTGCAGATGAGGGGGATCAGGATTCATCCGCTTCCCCTTCCAGCACATGGATTCCCTGTGTGATAAACAGCTCTGTCAGATGAGCCATCTCATCCGGTGTTTCTTTTAATCCTGACTGGAGCCAGTGTTGAACCATACCCACACATCCGGATACAATAAAGGAGCAGAAGGGATCAAAGACAATGGGATTCTCTGTGCGGAACATCTCCATCCAGTTGTGGATGCATTTTTCCCGAATCAGCAGCTTCAGGCGGTTTACAAAATTTAGATCCCCATTTTCACCTAGAAGAATTTCGATTAAATCGGCATTGTTATGAACCAGAGTATAGATTTCCTTGAACAGGATAGCAGGCCTCTGGTGCAGATCCTTCGCGTCATACTTTTGAAATAGTTCGTAGAAATCTGTTTGCAGCTCTGTTTCTGTTTTCTCCAAAAGGTCATAGACATCCTTATAATGGAGGTAAAAGGTTCCCCGGTTTAAATCTGCCATATCAGTCAGCTCCCGTACCGTTATTTCCTGAACCTTTTTGCGCTTAAGCAGTGATCTGAGACATTCTTTGAGCTGTCTTCTTGTTTTTCTCACTCTCCGATCAACGGATTCTGTATTCATTCGGTAATTCTCCTTTATATGGTTTTTGGTTTAATAAAAAACAAAATAATAATAAAAGTTCATTAAATAACATCAGTATCAAAATTAATCATTGTGTCTTTTATGGGTTCTTAGTATAATTCATTATAGTCAACAAATGAACAAATGTCAATGAATAAATGTAAAACAAATAAGTGCATAAAAGCTGTGGAAACAAACAGCAAAGGTTAATACAAGGAGCATGAGACATGAAGCAGAAACGTTTAGACAGATTCAAAAACAGAAAAAGCAGAACAAGAGAGGAGGAAAAAGCTGGTAAGGAGAAGCCTTCCTACCGCTTGGCCAGGTTTATCATACATAAGAAAGGGTGGATTGAAAGCGCCTTTGCAGTGGGCTGCCTTCTTTCTCTGGCAGCAATGTTTTTTGTTAATGTAAACTATGATTTAACAGAGTATTTGCCGGAGACGGCGAAGTCCTGTATTGGACTGAATTTGATGGAGAAGGAGTTTGGGTATCCGGGCACAGCCAGGGTGATGATCGAAGATGTAACTCTTTATGAGGCGAAGCAGTATAAGGATAAGCTGGAAGCCATTGACGGGGTGGATCAGATTCTCTGGTGCGATGATAAAGTGAACCTTTACGCCGGAGAGGATTTCATCAATGAAAATGACATTCAGGACTACTATAAGGATGGCTGTGCTGTGATGGATATCACCTTTGAGGAGGGGGATACGTCCAAGAGAACCGCCCGAGCCATTGATGAGATGATGGAAGTAACCGGGGACAAAGGATATTATGTAGGCATGGCAGTACAGAATAAGTCTCTGACAGAAAATGTGGAAGGTGAGATGAAGCTCATTCTCACAGTGGCAGTGATTATGATATTTGTAGTGCTGTGTATTGCCACCAATGCCTGGTCAGAGCCATTTTTGTTCCTTTTGGTGATGGGAGTGGCCATTCTTTTAAATAGGGGAAGCAATATTTTGATCGGAACCGTTTCCTTTTTGACCAACAATGTGGCCATGGTTCTCCAGCTGGCAACCTCCATGGATTATTCTATTTTTCTTTTGGATGCATTTTCCAGGGAAAAGGAGAAGGGGCTGTCTGATGAGGAGGCTATGGTGGGAGCCATTGACGCAGCCATCAATTCGATTTTTGCCAGCAGCCTTACTACAGTGGTGGGATTTCTGGCATTGGTATTTATGAACTTTAGCATTGGCTTTGACATGGGTTTAGTGCTGGCTAAGGGGATTATTTTAAGCCTGCTTTCTGTGGTGTTCTTTATGCCTGCAATGATTTTAAAGTTTGAGAAATGGAACCGGAAAACCCATCATCCATCCTTTCTTCCCAGCTTCCGAAGGGTCAGCCGGTGGGTTTACAGGATGCGTTATGTCTCGTTGATTCTTATGGTGCTTTTTACGCCTCCTGCCTATGTGGCTCAGGGAATGAACGATTTTTTGTTTGGAAACAGCGCCGTGGGAGCCAGCCAGGGAACACGGGTCTATGAAGATGATGAAAGGATTGTAGAAGAATTTGGCCGCAGCAACCTGCTGCTGGCTCTATATCCCAATACAGCTCCTGTAAGGGAGAAGGAAATGTCCCAAGAGATCGATGCACTGCCCTATGTGAAAAGCGTTACCTCCCTGCCGGAGCTTCTGCCTCAGGGAGTGCCGGAGGAGTTCCTTCCCGGCTCTCTTACCAGTCAGCTTCACACAGAGGAATATGGGAGAATGCTGATTTACATAAGAACAAAGACAGAGAGCGAACAGGCATTCCGCTGTACAGAAGAGATAGAAGGGATTGTGAACAGGTATTATCCTGAGGGATCTTATCTGGTAGGGGAGACTCCCTCTACTCAGGATATTAAAACCACCATTACAGCAGATAATGCAAGAGTGAATATGCTGTCCTTAGCAGGGGTATTTCTGGTAGTAATGTTCAGCTTCCGTTCTTTTATCATACCGGTGCTTGTTATGATACCCATTGAGGTTGCAATTTTCCTGAATATGGGGATTCCTTATCTGACAGGGGAGACTATGGTGTTTATGGGTTATATTGTAGTGAGCAGCATACAGCTGGGGGCAACGGTGGATTATTCCATTTTGCTCACCAATCATTATGTGTCAATGCGCAGGCACTGCTCCAAGAAGGAGGCCTGTACCCAGGCATTGATGTTGTCCAGTCCCTCGATTTTCACTTCCGGAACGATTATTATTCTGGCAGGATATATTATTTACTTTATATCGACCACTGCGGCCATTGGGGATTTGGGACATTTGATAGGAAGGGGCGGGCTGTTAAGTGTGATTTTAGTTCTGACAGTTCTTCCGGCTCTTTTGCTTTTATTTGACCCTATGGTTACCGGCAATGAGTGGGAATGGTTCCAAAGACATGTCCGAAACAGCAGGGAGAGAAGGCGCTCTTTTTGCAGAGCAGGGAAGGAGAGGCTTAAAATGATAGGATCCGGAAGAAAATCTGCCAACGAAAACAAAGAACCAGAGGAGGTAAGGAGAGATGAACAGTAAGTGGAACCATAGATGGAATCGCAGAGGAAAAAGGATGGCTGCCGGAGGATTGGCAATTCTTATGGCCTGCTCCGGCGCAGGTGGCGGTATTTCTGCCTATAGTGCCCCGGCAGAGATGGAAGTAGATGAAACGATGTACGTGAATCTGGATTTTTACGGAGCTGCCACAAAGGTAAATGTGGTGAAAAGCTGCAATTTCAATGGAAGAACCGAATTTACCGATTATGGAGACTATCTCAAGGTAACGAATATGACCAATGACATTGTGCCTGTGCTGGAGGATGGGCTGGTGAAATGGAACCTGCCACAGACTCAGAGAGAGCGCTTCTATTACCAATGCACGTTGGATACGGCTCAGGTGGAGCTTCCATGGAAGTTTGATGTGTCCTACAAGCTAAATGGGGTGCCCACAGACGCAGACCAGCTGGCAGGAGCTTCCGGTTTGGTGGAAATCAATATTAAGGCAGAGCCCAACCCAAAGGCGAAAGCGTATGATCGGGACAATATGATTCTGATGGCAGCGGTTCCTGTGGATCGGTCAAAGTGTTACAGTGTGGAGGCGCAGGGCTCCCAGACTCAGAATTTAGGAGGGTCTACAGGGGTGATCTTTTCTGCGCTTCCAGGGGAGGAGGGAGATTTTACCCTTCGCATAGGAACGGATCAGTTTGAGATGAATGGGATTATTTTGTCCATGGCTCCGGGCACCATGGATGATATGAAGCACATTAAGGATGTAAAGGAAGCCAAGGATACATGGAGAGAGGCTGGGGATCAGCTTTACAGCAGCATGGAGCAGATGGCATTGGCAGTGGAGGAGATGAGAGAGGGGATTGGTCAGGTACAGTCAGGGATGGATAAGGCAGAGCATGTACGCCAGAGGTGGAGCTCCGATCGGGAAGGCATTCTGGAAGGAAATGATCAGGCATTATCAGCATTAACAGCCCTGTCGGAACAGATGGATCGTATGGTACCCTATCTTCAGACAGCCAAGGATTCCTCAGAGGTGGTTTACAAAAGTATGAATGATATTGTAAATACACTGGGGGAGATGAGGGAGCCTTTGGAGAAGCTGTATAACAGGCTGAGAAAAATTCAGAGCAGCTCCGGGTATATAAGTGACAGCCTTCCGGAGCTTCAGGAAGCAATGGGAGAGCTTCTTCGATTAAATGCGCAGCTTCAGCAGAATGAAGATTTGTTTATGCTCCATCTGGCGTCTGCAAAAGGCTCCGGCCTCAGTGCAAACCGCCTCTATTATAATCAGGAGCCGGATGAGGAGGAATCAGATGAGGATGAGCCGGAGGAGGACAGCAGCCTTCCGGTCGCCTCCCGATCCCTGGGAACTGTGGCTTCCTCTGTGGAGAAAAGAGAATGGCTGCTTCTGGGAGCCGGCAGTGCAGAAGATGTGATCCGTGGATTGACGGAGAAAGGGAATGCGTTAGCCGAAATAGCCAGACAGAGCAAGGAGCTGACCGACGTTATGTCCAATCTGATGGGAGATGTGTCTGACACGGCTAAATACAGCAGCTATCTGGCAGACAATCTGGATTTTCTCATTGAGGATGTGACGGCTCTCCATGATTCGTTAAATGTATACTACCCGGAGCTTCAGTCCTGCCTGGAGGATGCAAAAGAGCTGGTAAACTGTACCACAGATGCGCTTAACAGTGGGATCAGCACGTCAACTGTCATCCAGAACACCTTAAAGGATACCGGCGGTGATTTTGACGCAGCAGCCAGAGACAGCTTAAAGGGAAGTATGGGGCTGTTAGATAAAAGCCTGAACATTCTGGATAGCACAGCCTCCCTGCGCCATGCAGGACGAACCATGAAGGATACCATGGATAGCCGGTTGGATCGGTTTGACACAGAAAACAGGTTTCTGTTTCTGGATCCTGATGCAGAAAAGGTTTCCCTCACATCGGATAAGAATCAGTCTCCCAAAACCATTCAGATTGTGATGAGAACGCAGGAGATCTCGGTGGAGGATTCCCAGGTGAAAACAGCGGATGCAGAGGCAGCTAAAGTCCAGGTAAGCCCTTTCCAACGTATGTGGAATGTGCTGATAGAAATCTGGAGATCCATTGTAACCATTTTTAAAAACAGATAGCAAAGTTCTTTCTCCCATTGCATATGATAGGAACGAAGAAGCAATCGGAACGAAACCGGCTTATCCGGAAGGATTTGTAAAAGAGGAGAATCATATGGTGAACAAAATGGTATTGAATGAGATATCTTATCATGGTGCAGGGGCAATTAGGGAGATTCCGGGGGAGGTGAAGGCAAGAGGCTTTAAGAAGGCTCTTATCTGCTCCGATCCTGATTTAGTCAGGTACAATGTAACCGACAGGATCACAGAGGTGCTGGAGGAAGCAGGGCTGGCTTATGAACTATATTCCAATATAAAGCCCAACCCAACCATTGAGAATGTGCAGACAGGGGTAGCTGCATTCAAAGAGGCGGGAGCGGACTATATTATTGCTGTGGGAGGGGGATCCTCCATGGACGCTTCTAAGGCGATTGGAATAATTTGCGCCAATCCTGAGTTTGAGGACGTGAGAAGTCTGGAAGGGACTGCTCCCACGAAGCATCCTTCTGTGCCTGTGATTGCTGTCCCTACCACAGCAGGAACTGCTGCTGAGGTTACGATTAATTATGTGATTACAGATGTGGAAAAAAGGCGTAAGCTGGTCTGTGTGGATCCCCATGACATTCCGGTGGTGGCAGTGGTGGATCCGGATATGATGGCATCCATGCCCACAAGCCTGAGAGCAGCTACCGGTATGGATGCCCTCACCCATGCCATTGAGGGCTACACTACCAGGGGGGCATGGGAAATGACAGATATGTTTAACCTAAAGGCAATTCAGGTGATTGCACGCAGCCTTCGGGGAGCAGTGGGAAATGAGACTGAGGGAAGGGAAGGTATGGCGTTGGGACAATACCTGACCGGAATGGGGTTTTCCAACTGTGGATTGGGAATCGTCCATTCCATGGCTCATGGATTGGGAGCGCTCTATGATATGCCCCACGGTGTAGCCAATGCTATTTTACTTCCCTCTGTGATGGAATACAATGCACCCTGTACAGGAACCAGATTCAAAGACATTGCAATCGCTATGGGGGTGAAGGGGGTGGAGGAAATGAGTCAGGAGGAATATCGGAAGGCAGCAGTTGAGGCGGTGAGAACGTTATCCGCAGATGTGGGAATCCCGGCGAATTTAAAGGGGATGGTAAAGCCTGAGGATGTGGATTTTCTGGCTCAGTCTGCAATGGAGGACGCCTGCTGCCCGGGCAATCCAAAGGAGCCTGCTCTGGAGGACATTAAGAAGCTGTATTTGTCGCTGATGTAAGAGCTGATAAAAAAGGGGATGGAAAAGAGGAAAAATCTTAATGATTCTTTAGAATTGCCATTAAAATACTTTACGCATCCATCCCTCTGGTGATACAATGTGTATGGACAGTATTTTCAGATAAGAGGAAGGGAGCTGTCCCGGTGATTCACATTTCGTATAGAAGAGGAGCGTAAGAATGAAACGATGGATGTGTGTATGCGCGGCAGCGTTTGCAGTTACCATGCTGGCTGGCTGTGCAGGTGCAGGAGAGACAAAGACCACGGCGGCTGAAACAACAGCTCAGAGGGAAGCCCGGGCAGGGGAAATGACCCGGGCGGATGAGACAACAACAGAGGAAACGGTAGGAGATACCTCAGCGGATCTTGAGGCAGCAGCCGGAACGCACCATGTAACAATTAAGATAAAGGATTATGGAACCATTCAGGTTGAACTGGATGGAGATGCAGCTCCTGTTACGGTAGCTAATTTCTTAAAGCTTACAAAGGAAGGCTTCTATGATGGACTTACATTTCACCGGATTATCAGCGGCTTTATGATTCAGGGGGGAGATCCCATGGGGACAGGCATGGGAGGATCCGGGCAGGAGATCAAAGGAGAATTTGCCAGGAATGGAGTAGAAAACAACCTGTCTCACACCAGAGGCGCCATTTCTATGGCACGCTCTGAGGCGATGGACAGCGCCAGCTCTCAGTTCTTTATTGTCCATCAGGACAGCCTGTTTCTGGATGGGAATTATGCAGCTTTTGGTTATGTAACTGAGGGGATGGAGGTTGTGGACGCTATCTGTGAAGCAGTTCAGGCGGAAGACAGAAATGGAACTGTATTAAAGGAGAATCAGCCGGTCATTGAGAGCATCACAGTGGTAGATTAAAAGGAGAGTTAAATGTTATTCAAAGGCAGCGTGAAAGGTGGGACAACAGGTAAAATAGCCAGGCTGGCTGTGGTGGTTATGGGGTTTACAGCTTTGTTTGCTACGACAGTACTTGCAGCTCAGGCGGCAGACAGCTCTCATTTCCTTCCCGGCACTAAGGTGAATGGAGTGAGAGTGGGAGGCCTTACAGTAGCGGAAGCGAAGGAACAGATTGAAGGCTTTTACCCGGGAGAATATACATTTACAATAAAGGAGCGGGGAGGAACTCTGGAGAAGATCAGGGGAGAATCCATCGCTTTTAAGGCAGAAATTCAGCCGGAAGGATTGCAGGCGATTTTGGACGGCCAGAATGCTTCGGGCCGCAACGGGGGACCGGGTGCAGAGAATGAATACACAGTGGAGGTGACCACGGCTTACAGTCAGGAGAAGCTGAAGGAACGTCTGACCAGCCTTTCCCTTATCAGCGGTTCCGATATTATTACAACCAGAGATGCATCTGTCTCTCCCTATCAGGAAGGAAAGCCCTACAAAATACTCCCTGCTGTCCAGGGAAACAACGTAGATGTGGAGAAAACAACAGCCTTGATCCTTGAGGCAGTTGGTGCAGGGAAGAACTTTTTTGACGTGGAGGAGGCAGGATGTTACATTCCGGTTAAGGTGTGGGAGAGTGACCCATCTCTGACGGCTTTGTGTGACAGGCTGAACCAATACAGGGATATGACCATTGTCTATCACTTTGGCCGGGAGAAGGAGACGGTGACAGGAGAGAGGATCGCTTCCTGGATCAAAGGAGTTTCCGGTGGGACAGCGGAGGTGGACCCAGGTGAAGTAGCTGCTTTTGTGTCAGAACTGGCTGCCAAATACGATACCGCAGGTACAACGAGAAAGTTCCTTACAGCCACAGGGACAGAGACAGAGCTGACAGGAGCCTATGGGTGGAAGATTGACGTAGCAGGAGAGACGGCCGCCCTCACTGCACTGATTCAGGCAGGATCAGGAACTGTGGAGCGTGAGCCCATTTATTCCTCCACTGCTGCCAGCCGCACAGCTCCTGACTGGGGAAGCACTTACGTGGAGGTGGATCTTACAGGACAGCATGTGTATCTCTTTCAGGAAGGCCGGCTGATATGGGAGTCCCCCTGTGTTACCGGCAGCGTTGCCGGGAAGAACACCACTCCTGCCGGTATTTACAGTCTGGCTTACAAGGAGAGGAACCGGGTTCTCAGAGGGAAAAAGCTGGCAGATGGGAGTTATGAATACGAAAGTCCGGTGTCCTACTGGATGCCCTTTAATGGGGGGATTGGTCTCCACGATGCCGGCTGGAGGAAAAGCTTTGGGGGCTCCATTTATCGAACAAATGGAAGTCACGGGTGCATCAATCTTCCTCCTGCTTCAGTGCCTTCCCTTTATAATTTTGTTTACAAGGGAATCCCGGTTATCTGTCATGGAGCTTAGAATGATAAGAAGCAGAATGATAAGAAATTGTATAAAATGTATGGGAAGCGCCCCTCTCCGGGGCGTTTTTTCTACTTGCAAATTAGTGGTGATGATGGTAAATTACGTGAGAAAATCCACAAGAAGGATAGACTGGAAAGGATGGGTACCATGGCAAAGAGTGCAACCAAAGACATGACAGAAGGCTCCCCTGCCAAGCTGATACTTGGATTTTTTATTCCTATGCTGTGCGGACTGCTGTTCCAGCAGCTTTACAATATGGCAGATACGATTATCGTAGGAAAATGTTTGGGAATGAAGTCTCTGGCAGCAGTGGGTTCTACAGGCTCTATTAATTTTATGATCATTGGCTTCTGCCTGGGAGTGTGCAGCGGTTTCTCCATTCCCGTGGCTCAAAAATTCGGGGAGAAGAATGAGAAGGCTCTTAGGAAGTTTGTGGCCAACAGCGGCTGGCTGGCATTGCTGTTCTCAGCAGTGATGACTGTGGCAGTCTGTCTTTTCTGCCGTCCGATTCTGGAGCTGATGCAGACCCCTCCTGATATTATAGATGGGGCTTATAATTACATATTTGTTATTTTTCTGGGGATACCTGCAACGTATCTTTACAATCTTTTGTCAGGTATTATCCGTTCTCTGGGAGACAGCACCACCCCTTTGATATTTTTGATTTTTTCTTCTGCTATCAATGTGGCGTTAGATTTCTTTACGATTCTGGTTCTTGGGATGGGGGAGGAAGGCGCTGCCTGGGCCACCATTATTGCCCAGGCTGTGTCCGGAGTACTGTGCCTGATTTATATAAAGAAGAAGTTTGCCATTCTTAAGATGCAGGAGGATGAATGGAGGCCGGACAGGCAGCATATGAAAACACTCTGCGGCATAGGGATTCCCATGGGACTTCAGTATTCTATCACAGCAATCGGAAGTGTGATTCTCCAGGTTGCCGTAAACTCTCTGGGCTCTATGGCGGTGGCAGCTGTAACGGCAGGATCAAAGGTTATCATGTTTCTGGCATGCCCCTTTGATGCCCTGGGAGCTACCATGGCAACCTATGGAGGACAGAATGTAGGGGCAAAGAAATTAGACCGGATTCACCAGGGGTTAAAGACCGGGGCGATGATGGGCTGTTCCTATTCTGTGGCGGCATTGGCGGTTATCTTTTTCTTTGGAAGGTATATTGCCCTTATATTTGCAAACCCGGGGGAGACAGAGCTGATTCACAATATTCAGGTATTTCTCCTGCTCAATGTCCTGTTTTTCGTTCCCCTTGTTTTTGTGAATGTAGTTCGGTTTATGATACAGGGGCTTGGTTACTCTAAGTTTGCCATGATAGCCGGGGTATGTGAAATGGTGGCTCGTGCCTTTGTGGGCTTTTGCCTGGTACCTGTATTTGGATATATTGCTGTGTGCATTGCAAGCCCTGTGGCCTGGATTGCAGCTGACCTGTTTCTGATTCCTGCCTACCGCAATGTGATGGGACGTCTTTCTGTCCGCTTTGGAGGAATTCCATACCGATGAGCTCTTTGGGTAAAAAACCATAAATAGGTATTGGAAAACAGAACAAGCTATGCTATACTAACAACGTTAGGCACGTGAATGCGTGCAGAAGGATATAGGGGGAGGCTCAACTGTTTAAGATTGCCGGGAATCAGATGACAATAAAGTCATACCTGTGTGGATGGGTGTGACTTTTTTCTTAAATAGACAAGCCCCAACAATTACGTGTAAGAGGAGAGATTGCTATGAAGATGAGCGCAAAAAGAGTGTTAGGACTGGCTTTGGCAGCTGTATTTGCAGTTAGTTCACTGACTGCCTGCGGCGGAAAGGGAGCAGAAGCTGTTACCAAAGCAGAGGGTGAAAATACAGTGTCAGACAGTGGGGAGAAGAAGACGCTGCGAGTTGCCATGGAATGTGCCTATGCGCCCTACAACTGGACGCAGCCGGAAGATTCCAACGGTGCAGTTCCCATTGCAGACAGCAATGAGTTTGCCAATGGATATGATGTGATGATGGCAAAGAAGATTGCCCAGACTCTGGGATATGAGTTAGAAATTGTGCGTTTGGACTGGGATGCTTTGATTCCTGCCGTTACAGCGGGACAGGTTGACTGCGTCATTGCAGGACAGTCTGTTACCACGGAGCGCCTTCAGGCAGTGGACTTTACAGATCCATATTACTATGCCACCATTGTCACCCTGGTTAAGGAAGGCAGCAGGTATGAGAATGCAACGAGCGTTGCAGATCTTGCAGGTGCTACCTGCACCTCCCAGCAGAGCACAATCTGGTACAACACCTGTCTGCCCCAGATTGAGGGAGCGAATATTCTGGCAGCTACCGCCAATGCGCCGGATATGCTCATGTCTTTAAACGCAGACAAGTGCGATCTGGTTGTGACGGATCAGCCTACAGGAAAGGGCGCACTGGTTGCCTACCCTAATTTTAAACTTCTGGAATTTGAGGGAGAGGGTGCATTTCAGGTAACAGATGAAGAAATTAACATTGGTATTTCCCTGAAGAAGGGCAATACTCAGTTAAAGGATGCTATTAACAGCGTTCTGGCCACCATGACAAAGGACGATTTCTCTTCCATGATGGATGAGGCTATTGCCATTCAGCCCCTGGCAAATTAGTAAGATGTATCAAGTACCGATAGAAGAGTAAGGAGAAGGGATTATGCCAACAGATTTTTTCGGCCGTGTAATGCTTGTATTTGACCGATATGGGATGTCAATGCTGCAGGGTGCAGGCACCAGCCTTAAGATTGCCCTGGTGGGAACCTTGGTAGGGTGCATCATTGGATTTGCCGTAGGGATTGTTCAGACCATACCTTCAGAGCGGGGGGACAATCCTGCAAAGAGAGGGATGCTCTGGATTGTGAAAGCAGTTTTAAATTCCTACGTGGAGTTTTTCAGGGGAACCCCTATGATGGCTCAGGCCATGTTTATCTATTACGGGCTCCTGCCGCTTTTGAGTATTAAAATGACCAGCATACAGGCAGCCTATTTTATCCTGTCCATTAACACTGGAGCATACATGGCAGAGACGGTTCGTGGAGGTATCCTTTCCATTGATTCCGGTCAGACAGAGGGAGCCAAGTCCATTGGAATGACCCATGTTCAGACGATGATGTTTGTGATTCTGCCCCAGGCGCTGAGGAATATTATGCCTCAGATTGGAAACAATCTGATCATTAACATTAAGGACAGCTGTGTTCTTTCTGTTATCGGTGTGGTAGAGCTTCTTTATAAGACAAAAGCGGCGGCCGGCGCATTGTATATGAATTTTGAGACTTACACCATCACCATGATTATGTACTTTATTATGACCTTCACCTGCTCAAGACTTCTGCGCTGGTGGGAGAACTTCATGGATGGGGCAGATAACTTTGACCTGGCTACAACAGATACCCTGGCTCACACCAGCGGCATGTACCGTTATCCGGATGATAAGTCCAGGAAGGAGGAAGGAAGATGAAGGAAGATAAGATATTAGAAATCCGTCATTTGAGCAAAACCTTTGGCACAAACCTGGTGCTTAAGGACATTGATTTCTCAGTGAGAAAAGGAGATGTAACCTGTATTATCGGCGCTTCCGGATCGGGGAAATCCACTTTGCTCAGATGTCTTAATCTTCTGGAGGTTCCTACCACCGGTGAGATTCTATACCATGGTACGGACATTGCAGACAGAAAGGTGAACGCTCCCCGGTACCGTTCCAGGGTGGGGATGGTGTTTCAGAGTTTTAATCTGTTTAACAATATGACCGTTCTGGAAAACTGTATCATTGGACAGACGAAGGTTCTTAAGGAAAAAAGGGAGGAAGCCCGGAAGAACGCCATGTACTATCTGGAAAAGGTGGGAATGGCTCCCTATATTAATGCGAAACCCAGACAGCTTTCCGGCGGGCAGAAGCAGAGGGTGGCCATTGCAAGAGCCCTTGCAATGGAGCCGGAGGTGCTTCTGTTTGATGAACCTACCTCAGCTCTGGATCCCCAGATGGTAGGTGAGGTGCTGGAGGTTATGAGAAAGCTGGCAGAGGAAGGACTTACCATGATTATTGTTACTCATGAGATGGCCTTTGCAAGAGATGTATCCAGCCACGTAGCCTTCATGGCAGGGGGTGTGATTGTGGAGGAAGGCGCTCCCGGCGCAATCTTTGGATCCCCCAGGGAACATCAGACCCAGGAGTTCCTCAGCAGATTTATGCATGGATAAGCTGGATAGAGTTGGATTTAGGAAGACCGGCAGGTTGAATTTTATAGAAGAGAGAAAGAGCAGAGAGTTTGGTTCTCTGCTCTTTTTTAAAGGTTCATCCCCGGTGCTTCTCTCCTGTGTTGGCCTTGGTAAGGTAGGGATAGAGATCCTGGTATGCTTCCAGCTCAGATTCTGATTGGGGAAGAGATGGAATCAGGCCGGTGCAGTCAGTGGCAGAACAGGATTGGATATCAATGTCAAAGGGATCCTTCGTTTTCTCGTTTTTCATAAAGAATTTACCTCCATTTATGCTTTTATGTTATGAGTAGTGTGTGTGAAGGCAAATTTTTTATACCTGGTATTGTATGACCTTTTAAGAAGCTGTGCCTGTTTTCTGAATTTCCGGAGAGAGGTTCAGAATGGAATTTCAGGTTTTCGGGAATACTGGATGGCATATACGTCCGGAACAGGGACTTTTTGCAAAAATTTAAGAAAATTAATGGTTCTTTTCTTGATTTATAGGGGGACTGACACTATAATGGTAGGGAATGGGTTTTTTCCGGAAGTTGATTCATGACTCATTCAGAGGGAGAATTTGTATAACATGAATAATAATAAGCAAGACCCAAATAGCAGAAGTAATTGGCAAACCATCACTATGCTGGTGATTGCAGCCATACTTACATTCAGTGTAGTCAGCGGTATGAATTCTTATCTGAATTCCAAGCGGCGTCAGGAGCTGTCCTACAATGAATTTGTGAAGATGATAGACACCGGTGAGGTGGAGTCCATCAGTGTAGGCAATGCAGAGATTAAGGTTACCCCGAAGAAAGGAAACACCAAATATTCAAAGGATTTAGATTATTATGTGGTGCGCCTGGAGGGAGATTACAAGTTTGTGGACCGGGTTCTGGAGAACCAGGTGGTTACAAACCGGGAGAATAAAGATCCAAGCACTATGCTGCTGATTCTCGCAAACTATGCCCTCCCATTTCTGTTCTTATTGTTCCTTATGAATTTCACCATGAAGCGAATGGGCGGCGGTGGAATTATGGGTGTGGGGAAGAGCAATGCCAAGATGTACGTCCAGAAGGAGACAGGGATCACCTTTAAGGACGTGGCAGGAGAGGATGAGGCAAAGGAATCTCTTACTGAGATTGTAGACTTCCTTCACAATCCGGGGAAATATACTAAGATAGGAGCCAAGCTTCCTAAGGGAGCTCTTCTGGTAGGTCCTCCCGGAACAGGTAAAACACTCCTTGCAAAGGCAGTGGCAGGAGAGGCTCACGTACCTTTTTATTCCCTGTCAGGATCTGATTTTGTGGAGATGTTTGTAGGTGTAGGTGCCTCTCGTGTCCGTGATTTATTCAAAAATGCCACGGAGAATGCCCCCTGTATTATTTTTATTGATGAGATCGATGCCATCGGCCGGAGCAGAGACAGCCGGATGGGTGGGAACGATGAGAGAGAGCAGACCTTAAACCAGCTGTTAAGTGAGATGGATGGATTCGACTCTGCCAAGGGACTTCTGGTCTTAGGAGCTACCAACCGTCCTGAGATTCTGGATCCGGCGCTCCTTCGCCCGGGACGTTTTGATCGGCGTGTCATTGTGGATAAGCCGGATTTGAATGGGCGAATCAATATTTTGAAGGTACACTCCAAGGAGGTCCTTCTGGATGAGTCGGTAGACTTTAAGGAGATTGCTCTGGCAACCTCAGGGGCGGTGGGCGCAGATCTTGCCAATATGATGAATGAGGCTGCCATAACCGCAGTGAAGCATGGGCGCAGTGCTGTGTCCCAGAAGGATCTGTTTGAGGCGGTGGAAGTGGTTCTTGTAGGTAAGGAGAAAAAGGATCGGATTATGAGCAAGGAGGAGCGCCGGATTGTGTCTTACCACGAGGTGGGACACGCTCTGGTAAGCGCCCTTCAAAAGCATTCTGAGCCGGTGCAGAAGATCACCATTGTACCCAGAACCATGGGGGCTTTGGGATATGTTATGAATGTTCCTGAGGAAGAAAAGTATCTGAATACTAAGAAGGAGCTGGAAGCCAGGCTGGTGGAGATGATGGGAGGGCGTGCGGCCGAGGAGATTGTGTTTGACACAGTCACCACAGGGGCAGCCAACGACATTCAGCAGGCTACGAATCTGGCCCGATCCATGGTGACCAGGTATGGCATGTCTGAGAAATTTGGTCTGATGGGTCTGGAATCCCAGGAGAATCAGTACCTGAGCGGACGGGCGGTTTTAAACTGCGGTGACGCTACTGCGGCTGAGATAGACCGGGAGGTTATGAAGATCCTGAAGGAATCCTATGATGAGGCCATTGGGCTTCTGAAAGAGAACCGGGATGCCATGGATCAGATCGCAGACTTTCTCATTGAAAAGGAAACCATCACAGGCAAGGAGTTTATGAAGATTTTCCGCAAGGTGAAGGGATTGCCTGAACCGGAGGAGGAAGTGGAAGAGAAGAAAGAGAGAATCGCTGCCGCAGAGGAGCCGGAAGAGACGGCTGAGGTTGAGGAAGCGGAAGAGAATCAGGAAGAAATATAAGAAACAGCTGCTGCATTAGAATGTAGATGTAATGTAAAGCACTGGTATTAGGTTAGTTTACAAGGAACGGCACACAGACCGAGAAACAGGCTTTGGGAAGTCAAGACCGCCGGCTAAACCGGTGGCCTTGACTTCCCAAAGCCTGTTTCTGCCATGTTTAGGAGTATCCTGCAGTTCCTTCAAGGGTATCCATAAAAGTAGGCATAGGAAATGTAAACGAAGGTACAACACCGATAAACATACTGGAAACAAGCCCAAGCACGCCCGGAGCATAAGATGTGTGATTGGTATGAATCCGGAAGCGTTTATGGAACGACTGTTATATTTTTAAAAAGCTCTATTTCTACAAAAAACATTTTCACGCTCTTGTAGCTGTGGTACAATAAAGAGAAAAATGCCATGAACGGGGCTTTGGCTCACGTTGTAAACGGGTCATTGACTTATGACCTTCATGAGATGGTTCTTGATGAGGATATGCAAGAAATGGCGCAGGATTGTGAACGTCTTTGCAAGGAATCGTGCGAATAAAAGGGAGTACACCACAGAATGCAGAATCAACGAATCACTACGTGACAGACACAGATATCAAGGGGTTCAGTGAGCGTATGAGCCATCAGCAGATTGTGGAATAGGGGGGGAGAAAACCTTATTGAAATGGTTCCCTCCAATTGGTACTGACAGACAAATGAACGAGAGGAAGCCGGAAAAATGAAACGAAAACACTGTATGACTACTCTTTGCTATATAGAAAATGAGGACTCTTATCTGATGCTTCACAGGGTAAGGAAGGATAAGGATGTGAATAAGGACAAGTGGATTGGGGTAGGGGGTCACTTTGAGGAGAATGAAAGTCCTGAGGAGTGCCTTCTTCGGGAGGTGAAGGAGGAGACAGGACTGACTCTCACCTCATGGAGATTTCGCGGGCTGATCACCTTTATGTCCGAGGGATGGGATACAGAATATATGTGTCTTTATACTGCGGACAAATACCAGGGGGAGTTGATTTCCTGCAATGAGGGGGTTCTGGAGTGGGTGAAGAAAGAGGAGGTGGGAACCTTAAATCTCTGGGAAGGAGATAAAATATTTTTCCGCCTGCTTAATGAGGACGCTCCCTTTTTCTCATTGAAGTTATCCTACCGTGGCGACAGGCTGGAGGAAGCGGTTCTGGAAGGGAAAACCTTGGAACTGTTTGATCTGTTAGATGAGGAGGGCAGGGTCACAGGGAAGGTTAGGGAGCGGAGCATGGTTCATATGGATGGTGACATACACGGAACAGCTCATACCTGGATTGTTCGGGAGAGGGAAGAAGGGGGATACGATCTTCTTCTCCAAAAGAGGGCTTTGTGTAAGGATTCTTACCCAGGCTGCTATGATATTTCTTCAGCAGGGCATGTACGTGCAGGAGATACGTTTCTTCCCACTGCCTTAAGGGAGCTGGAGGAGGAGCTGGGGATCCGGGCTCTGGAGTCTGATTTGGAATATGCAGGTGATCACAAAGGCTATATGGAAGAAGTATTTTATGGAAGAGTGTTTAAGAACAGAGAGTACAGCCACGTTTATGTGTATCGTAAGCCTGTGGACATTCGTAAGCTTGCTCTTCAGGAAGAAGAGGTGGAGTCTGTTCAGTGGATGGATCTGGAAGCTTGTATCGTGGCAGCAGAGACCAGAATCCCCCCCAACTGTCTGTATGCAGACGAGCTTCAGATGGTGAAGGCTTATCTGGGGATGAATCCCAACTCACCCTATAAAATATAAGAATAAGCGCAGGAGAGACAGTGATATGAGATGGAGAAAGTGGAAGTCGTTCCTTTGTATATGTGTCAGCAGTATGCTTGCAGTCAATGTGATTGCTTACGGTGAGCCGAACACGGTCAGCCCTGTGGCAAACAGCCGGGCAGCTTCCCTTCAGAAGCCTGTGGTTGCTTCTGAAGGTGCGGTTTTGATGGAGGCCTCCACAGGTAAAGTCCTTTTTTCCCAGAATGGGGACAAGCAGTTTTATCCGGCCAGCATTACAAAGTTAATGACGGCTCTCTTGGTGGCAGAGCGGTTAAATCTGGATTCCAATGTAACATTTTCGGCCACAGCAACCACCAATCTGGAGGCAGGGGCTGTCTCCATCAATATGACAGCCGGAGATGTGATGACAGTACGCCAGTGCCTATATGCCTTGCTCTTAAAGTCTGCCAATGAGGTGGGAAATGGGCTGGCAGAGGCTGTGTCAGGCAGCAACCAGGCCTTTGCTCAGCTTATGAATGAGAAGGCGGCTTCTTTGGGGTGTACCAATACCCATTTTACAAATCCCCATGGCCTTAATGATGTGGATCATTACACCACTCCTTACGATATGGCTCTCATTGCCAGAGCGGCTTTTAACAATGACATTGTAAAAACAGTAGCCTCCACTCGGAGCTACACCTTACCTCAAACCATTAAAAATGCTTCTGGCCTTACGGTAACGATGGGTCACAAAATGCTTGATCCAAAGGATTCCAGATATTATGAGGGAGCGATAGGCGGCAAAACAGGTTATACCTCCAAGGCAGGAAATACTCTGGTGACAGTGGCTGAGAGGAATGGAGTGAGACTGATTGCCGTGGTGATGAAGAGTAAATCGACCCATTACATGGATACAGCAGCAATGTTTGATTATGGATATCAGCTGGTACAATCAGGAACCATATCATCGGAGGGACCCAGTGTTTCTGCTCCGTCAGGAGTTACCGGAAGTGGCGGCCCTGGGGAAGTTTCCAAGCAGGGATGGGTACAGGATGGAGCCGGCTGGTATTACATAAAGGGAAATGGAGTAAAAGCCTCCAACGAGTGGCAGATGATTGATGGATCGGACTATTGGTTTGATGACAATGCCTATATGGCGAAAGGATGGCGTCAAGTCAAGGGAACATGGTATTTCCTCCGCTCCAACGGAGAGATGGCAAGGAATCGGTGGCAGCAGGTGGCTGAGACTGGAGCGTGGTTCTACCTGGGAGGGGATGGAGCCATGCTTGTAAATACTACCACACCAGATGGGTATAGGATAAATGAAAATGGGGTGTGGGTACAGTAAGGTATCATAGGGTGAAATAGAAAATGAACTTCTTAAGAGCCGGCAGCTCTTAGGGGTTCATTTTTTGTAGCAGTAACCTGGGGCAACCCTTAACATAACGAATATTGTATCATATTTGCAAATAGAACCGTTTGTTGAAAATCAGATAGAATAAAAATGCATAAAAAAATATTAAATATTAAAATATTGTGATATAATATGAACATATCAATAATCATGTTGCCCCGATAGAGCCTTGGTTTATCTAAGCATTAATGAAGGGCACAGGAGTGAATGATACAAAACATAAATGGAGGATTTTACTTATGGCAGAGAAAGAGGAAAAAGATACGTTTATTCAAAACATAACTGACAACTATCGTCAGTTGGAACGATCCATTGTGAATCAGCTGAGCCTTTACAACAAATATCATCCGTCTACCACAGGCTTTTTGCGGGAAGATATATGGATGCAGCTGTTTGAAGCCATTGTCCCTAAAAAGTTTGTGATAGAGCACTCGATTTTTATTATTGACTCTTATGGGCAGATTTCAAAGGAGGTGGATTTGGCGATTATTGATCAGACATATACACCTTACATTTTTCGTCATGGAAAAATGAAGTTTGTTCCCATTGAAGCAGTCGCAGCAGTCATTGAGTGTAAGAGTAAAAGGATCCAATTAGAAAGAAAGAATGAAACAGAGAGTGGGAGCGATGGAAGCTTGGTTTCCTGGTGTAACAGCATTCAAGCTCTGCGTACCTCTATGGAGTCCGTGGTGCGAATGGCTACAGGAACGGTAATAGATGGTAAAAGCTATGGGCCGGTGAAACCTGATACAAAGGGAAAGCAAACTTTTTCGTCCACTCAGACTTCCACAAGACCTATCCGTATATTGTGCGGATACGAAACGGATATACCGGAAAGGAGTGAGGATACGATAAACAAATACTTCGATTTTATACTTAGAGCCTCTGATAAAGATGGTAAGGAGACAATTACCATTATGGTTCAAAGGGATAAATCTTTGCAGGATTGGTATAAAGAGTTGAATCACTATGGATATGAAAAGAAACCATGTATTAAAATGACAGCAGAAGAGGAGATTCAGATTATGCCAAACCAAAAACTGGCTGATTATGCCTTGGAGCTTCTTTCAGTTAAGAAGGGGGGAGAAGAGGTTTCTTTGCTCTCCTTTAATTTCCAATTAAACCAGCTTTTGATGTTGATTAATAATCCGATCCTGTTTCCTCATTTAGGGTATGCAAGGATGTTTAACGGGGAGAAGAGAGAGTGGGGCAGCAATGAAGGAAATGTGGATTAGATGCAGGTTGATCACTCCAATGTTCAGTTTTGGAGCTTATAGAGAGAGTGCCGAGTTGAGAACATCTGAATTAAAGGGAGCGATGAGATATACATACCGGATAGCCTGTCCCTCTGATACAAAAACGCTGGCAAAGGAGGAAGCGGAACTGTTTGGGTTTGGAGCCGGGAACTTGGATGGACATGCTTCCCCCATACGCTTGCTGATACAAGGGAATAAAAGTACGGAACAGGAATGTTTGCTACTGCATAAAAATTGCAAGAAATTATCATGTTTTTTAAATGGAGTGATTAAGGTTAGAGTATGCTTGAATCAGAACCTGTTAAAAAAAGACAATAAAGTACATTCCAGGATTGATTTAGAATGGTATGGGGATTTGATCAAGCTGAGCCTGCTCCTGTGTGGAATGGGCAGGCGCAGCAGAAAGGGACGAGGCTGTTTTGATGTGGATGATTTAACCTTTGAGAACAAGGAGCAGATTCAGAAGTGGCTTTGTGGGACTCTGAATAAGGTTGCATCTGCATTTTCCCAGGAGGGACTGGTAGAAGTGTATCAGATGAATGGGGAAGAAATTGTTTCTGCTATACAATGTAGTGAGACTCGCCCGGTGATTCAGAGGATCCTGATAGGCCGGAGGCTGGATAAATGGGGGATAGGAGGATATCTTTGCTCTGTAGACAAGGCATGTCATGCTCTGAAAAAAGGGGACTTGAAATTGCAGAAAAAAGAGATAACTGGCACAGCCGGAAAGCTTGCATCACCACTGTTGATCCGTATTGTGAAGGCAATGGATGGATATTATCCGCTTTATATCTTTGTAAAAGGTGTTTTTAGAGAAAAAATAGTGGATAAAGACGGTTTCCAAAGAAAAAAATTCATTGACAAGTTGGAAAAAGATAGGAAGAAGGAGGGGAGATGATGAAGGATCTGTTTTTATTTACCATTGGACCGGTTAAAGAATTCATTGGAAGTTCACGTAAATTGGTGGATTTGTATGGCGGCAGCCGTTTATTATCGGATCTTATGGGAAGAGCTGTGTGTCAGCTGAACAAGGTAGAAAATGTTAAGATTTTAATTCCCTATGTTCCGGATTTCTGTAAAAATGAGTCACCTAACATGCCTAACCGAATGGTCGCTGAATTCGCAGATTATTCAGAGGATGAGAAGAGGAGAATTGCTGAGAATTTGACAGATTTTGTAAAGCAGGAGTTTGAGAGGACTGCCCTTGAACTCCTGGAGTCGAAGGGAATTTCCCGGAGTGGGATTGAGATGGCGAAAAAGCAGTGGGAGGATTTTCTTGAGATCTATTGGGTGTTTGAGGCATATGATTCACCTGGTTATTGGGAAGCGTACCAGAGGATGATTGGGGCAATTCATCAGGTAAAAGGAATCAGGCCATTTTCCCAGACAACAGAACCCTGGGGTAGGAAATGTATGCTTTTTCCAAAATACAATGGTATATTTGCAAAAAAAAGTGGGAAAGGGAATGAAAATGCATATCCTTATCAAACGAATCCATGCTATGTTTGTGATATAACAGAGAGTCACGGCTTAGAGTATATGGTAAAACCGGGAGAGGCTCTGTCTGCACTGGCACTCATGAAGCGGATCTACGGGAAGAGAGATACAGATCTATATTCTGTCCGCTATATGCTGCTGGCTCAGCGTGTGCCTGAAAATTTATTTAGAGAGTCGGGCATGGAAGGACAGAAACATGAAAGGAGGGATATGCTGGCCAATGCAGTGTATGATTTGGATCATGGAGTTGTTTTGGATGAAGAAGAATATGACGCTCAGGTGATTCAAATGGCTCATCATCTTTATAGACGAATCGTGGAGCAGGGGGTAAAGCTTAGCTCCTACTATGCGGTGTTAAAGTTTGATGGTGACAATATGGGGGATGCCTTTAAAGCGTTGGAAGAAGCTGAAAAACAGAGGGAGTTAAGTAAGAACATTCATTCCTTTGCAGAGGAGGTTCCTGCCATTATCAAGAAGTTTGGAGGGCTGCCTGTTTTTGCAGGGGGAGAGGATTTTCTGGGATTTATACCACTGGATCATTTGTTTGAATGTGTGTCTGTTCTTCACGAAAGCTTCTGCCAAATCATGAAACGGAGTTTTTCTATAGGCATCACCATCGCACATTTAATGCAGCCCTTAAAAGAGGTGATGGCAGGTGTGGATGCAATGGAGGAGTCTGCAAAAAGAATGCCTGGCAAAAATGCATTTGCCATTGGTATAATAAAGAGAAGTGGGGATGAAGTGAGGATGCCGGCCTATAAGCTGTCCGGAGGAGAGGGAGTGCCTCAGTGGAAGGATGTTCGCTGGCTGGTTGGAATTCTCAGCCGGGCACAATGTTCCAAATCTATGTTTTTTAACATGGCACAGCTGATGAAACCTTTTTTGGGGGAGCAGGTGAAGCCTCAGGATGATATGGTAGAAATTCTTTTGAGGAAGTGTGTGAAGCATGGGAAGCTGGAGGTGGAACAGGTTGGCGTGGAAGAAGTGGTTGAACGATTGATGTTGTTTTATAAAAACGGAAACCAGATAGAAGATTTTTTACATACAACTGATGGAATTGCATTTCTGTCAAGGGAGGTAGATGGATGATATATGAAATAGAGCCACTGGATCATTTCTTCTTTCGAGATCCCACCCCTTTCGAGGCTGGAGGTGAAACCACGGTACTGCACAGTGTGTTTCCTCCCTTTCCCTCCGTCTATGGAGGCGCCTTTCGCCAGCTGAACGGGCAAAGCGGGGTGCGCAGCTTAAAGGTAGGGTGGAATGGGTTGAGGATAGAGAATGAGTTTTGTTTTCCCATGCCGGAGGATATCTGCATAAGGGAGAAAAATGAGGGGGGACTATGGAATCTGGAGCGAAAGAGCATAATCAAGAAAACAATGTCAAATGATCCTCTGAATTATAGATTTAGTATTGGGGAGAAGGAGACTTGTAAACCGGTAAAAGAAATGATCCCATATATTCGGGAAGGTGTCATGGCCTCCTATCTAAAAGGGGACAAGGATACTCTTACATGCATAGACGTGAATGAAAAACTTTCAACAGAAACCAAACTGGGAATTGAGATTGATAGAAAAAGTAAGGCTGCTAAAGAGCATCGTATTTATACTACCTTATGTGTTCGGCCTGGAGAGGGGGTAAAGCTGGCAGTTGATATTCATGGGGATTTACTTGGGGAACGGGCGATCATCAGGCTTGGAGGGGAGGGAAAGCTTGTTCATGCAGAAAAGGCAGACTGCCATTTGGATATGGAAGCGGGGGTGGGAAGCAGCCGGTATTTTAAGCTTTACCTTGCAACTCCGGCGATCTTTAGAAAGGGATGGATTCCGGGATGGATTAATGAGGGGGATTTTACCGGATATTTCGGCTTCAGAAATCGGGGGGTAAAGGTAAAGCTGATAGGTGCATGTGTGGGAAGGGCTTTGCCCTGGGGCGGATTTGGTTATGTTAAGAGATCTGATGGGAGAGGGGTGGAGTACAGACCCAGGGAGCTGCGATTTGCCGTCCCGGCTGGAAGTGTATACTATTTTGAGCTGTTGAGAGGAACCTGTGAAAGTGCAGTAAAGCTTTTTCACAAAAAATGTATTAGTGATTATCGGGAAAGTTTGGGATTTGATTATCCTATTTACAATAAGTTCCGATACTGTGATAGGGGATTTGGATATTCATTGATTGGAAGATTAAGCAGAGAGCAGGAGGACGTACTACATGTATAATGATTCGGCTGTGATTATGATGTTTCATACACTTACATCCACTCATCCGGGAAGTGGGACAGAACTTAGTTACGTGGATATGCCAATCCAGAGGGAGGGGCACACCGGGTATCCAAAGATTGATGCGGCCACCTTAAAGGGATGCATTCGTTTTGATGTGAATCGGAGAAAGGTGTGGGGTGAAGAAAAGGTGAATCGGATGTTTGGAAAGCCGGACGGCGGTGAGTTTGCTTCTGCGCTATCCCTCACAGATGCGCGCCTGCTATTCTTTCCGGTAAGATCCGTCAAGGGAGTTTTTGGGTGGGTTACATGTCCTATGGTGCTGGAGCGTTTCTTCAAGGAATACAGGCTGGCATTTGACAGGGAGTTTTCAGGAGAATGGAAGGCAGAGGCAGGAAGTATCTGCTCAGAATCCTGTAAATTAGTGCAGGAATTGCAAGGTGAAGACACAATTATGCTGGAAGATTATACATATAAGGTGAAAAGGAGTAAAGAGTTTACTGCTTTCTTGAAGCAACTGACAGCATGTTTGCCCGAAGGTACAGGTGTAGGTGGTGGATTTTCAGAGAGAGCGGTTGTACTGGATGATGATGCCTTTGCGAGTTTTGTAAAATACTCTACGGAAGTAACTACGAGAATAAAAATCAGCTTGGATACGGGAACAGTGGAGGGGAATAATCTGTTTACAGAAGAATATTTACCTCCTGAGAGTATATTATACAGTTTGGCGTTTTTCTCAGATTCCCATCAGGCTCAGAAGGAGGAAAAGGGTCTCAAAATGATCAGAGTGGAGGTAAAGGATACATTTAAGGATATGTTGGACGGGAAAATCATCCAGGTGGGTGCTAACAGCGGATTGGGAAAAGGACTTATGAAAGTAAAAGTATGGGAGGAGCGTTAGATGAGTCAGGAGGTTCATAATAGGATGGCACAGTTTGCATTTTCAAGCATACAGACAATCGGTAATACAAACAGAGAATTCCGCAGCCTGGCCCGCTCCATGCCATCTATGATACAGGTCAACGGACTGGGGGCCGGAGTGGCATTTCTATGTGCCAAAAAGAAGGGGGCAAATGCCCATGAGCGTATGTATAAACTGCTGAATGAGTGGTTGAAGGAAAGGGGGTATTTAAAGCCGGGAAAACAAGGGGATTTGATGGAGTCGATTGTCAATTTAGACAGTAGTACATACAGGCTTTATACCAATGAATGTATGAACCTTTGCCTATGGGTGAAACGGTTTGCAGAAGGGATGATAGAAAATGAGGTGGAATAAAATATGGGAGGTATAAAGGAAGAAGTGTGCAATGCTCTAATACTCCCCCGGAGATCAAGAGATTTTCTGAACGGGATGGGAAGTGTATTGGATGTAAACCTGTATTTGTCGCAAAACCGATTTTGTTATAAAATACGATCTGATTCTAAAAAGTATGCTTCTCTTCTTGGAGAAGGGATTTATAAAAATGAGATTCAATCTGACAACATTTATGAAACAGAGGCGCAGCTATTCATAGAGCATCTTAACTGTCGAAGTAGAAGGGCGGCAGAGCATTTTAGGTGTCACAGATTTTATGAATTCCAGATACATGATAAATTGATCCTGGGAGAAGGAGGTGGTGTATATCATAATATACAGCCTTTAAGACTGCACCCTCTCTATGGCATTCCATATATTCCCGCCAGCGTTATAAAAGGAACACTGCGCAGTGTATGGGTGATAGAGCGGTATGGGGGAGACGAAGAGAAGGCAAAAGAAGATGATGGTTTTCTTCAGCTGTTTGAGGGGAAGGGAGCAGCCGATCAACCTTCGGAAGGAAAGCTGATTTTCTTTGATATATATCCGAAAGAATTTACCATTGGTTTAGATGTCCAGACGGTACATTACAAACGATATTATGATAGTAATCAATCAAAGGGGAGGTTGAAGCAGCCTACAGATGATCAGAGCCCGGTTCCGGTTCTGTTTGTATGCTTGAGGAAAGGGGTATTTCCTGTTTTTATTGCTAATCATGATGAGAATGTATGGGATCATCGGAAAGAAGAGATTGATGAAATGATAGAGCTTATGTTTACACAGTATGGGATTGGAGCGAAAACTGCCCTGGGATATGGAACCGGGAAGGTGAGTTGGGAGGAGAGCAGTACATATTTTGATGCGAACCCTAAGTGCACATAAAATCCTTGGGGGATTCGCACCGGAATAAGAGGTTGTATCTTTAAAATAAAAAGAGTATGTGATATAATATAGAAAGAAAATTGTGCGTTATGTATGGTTTCTGGTTGGGATAGGACTGGATAGTTGTACATAATTGCCGTCACAGCCTGCGAGGGCTGTGTGGATTGAAATTACGGTCTTGGGGAATACTCTGGTCAGGGGTTTGTGTCACAGCCTGCGAGGGCTGTGTGGATTGAAATTTGAGCTAAACGAGAATCCAACTCCACTCGGATATTGTCACAGCCTGCGAGGGCTGTGTGGATTGAAATTCCATATAAATCAAGGGTTTCTATACCATAATCGTCACAGCCTGCGAGGGCTGTGTGGATTGAAATCTGCCCGCAGGTAATTGTTAATCATTCAAAAATCCCTTAGTCACAGCCTGCGAGGGCTGTGTGGATTGAAATCTCAGTTGGCGAAAGGAACCAGTAATTGGGGCGGCGTCACAGCCTGCGAGGGCTGTGTGGATTGAAATGCAATAGCTTTGATCTGTGTATGGGAGAGTCGAGTCACAGCCTGCGAGGGCTGTGTGGATTGAAATGGTAAGCGTGATTCTGACCCTCTCTGAGGTCAAAGTCACAGCCTGCGAGGGCTGTGTGGATTGAAATGATCTATCAGATTTTGCCCGAGCTGTTAGAGCTGTCACAGCCTGCGAGGGCTGTGTGGATTGAAATTCTTTTATTTTTATTACTTAGAATTCACTGCATATGGTCACAGCCTGCGAGGGCTGTGTGGATTGAAATCAGATGGAGGAGTAGTTGAAATTAAGAAGGTGGAAGTCACAGCCTGCGAGGGCTGTGTGGATTGAAATAGTTCCTCCTCGGTCCAGGTATCGTCCGCTGTGGAGTCACAGCCTGCGAGGGCTGTGTGGATTGAAATTACTTTAACTGCTGGCCAACCCCTTGTAGAGGGGGTCACAGCCTGCGAGGGCTGTGTGGATTGAAATGACTATCATTTGTCTGTTATCATACATGTCAGATAGTCACAGCCTGCGAGGGCTGTGTGGATTGAAATAGAGATGAGGGACGAAGCCGAAATATGGGAGATGAGTCACAGCCTGCGAGGGCTGTGTGGATTGAAATAAGGGAACAAACGCCAGTTCCGCACCGCTTGACCAGTCACAGCCTGCGAGGGCTGTGTGGATTGAAATAAGGTGCACAGAGGATACAAATTTAAACAAATAGTCACAGCCTGCGAGGGCTGTGTGGATTGAAATAGACAGGAGAGGAGCAGACTGCTGAAAATAAAAAGTCACAGCCTGCGAGGGCTGTGTGGATTGAAATGGCAGATTGTGCTTGATACAACATACAAACACAGTCACAGCCTGCGAGGGCTGTGTGGATTGAAATCTTGACGGGGAAGAAGTTACAAACGTGACAGCCTGTCACAGCCTGCGAGGGCTGTGTGGATTGAAATAAAGCTCTTTCCGTGCCTGTTACGGTCACACCTTTGTCACAGCCTGCGAGGGCTGTGTGGATTGAAATATGATTTACGCCATTATAGCGCATCCATCCAGCGTCACAGCCTGCGAGGGCTGTGTGGATTGAAATTTCCCATTTATACTCCAATCCTCCATTTCGGCAAGTCACAGCCTGCGAGGGCTGTGTGGATTGAAATCACCTGTGCCAGCGTGAGGGTTTCCGCTCCCACAGTCACAGCCTGCGAGGGCTGTGTGGATTGAAATCAGTCCCCAGTGTTCCTGTTCCCAGTGTTACAGTGTCACAGCCTGCGAGGGCTGTGTGGATTGAAATAACATCCGAGTTCCCATATAGGATAATGTCTCCTGCCACAGCCTGCGAGGGCTGTATGAATTGAAATAAACACAACACTAAAGTTTGTTCATCACAGATTGTCACGTCTGCAACTAAAATCCTGAAATATTAGGTCTGATAAGTTTATAAAGACAAGAGAATGTAATTGATTGGAAGTAATACGGGAAGTGAAGCGTGGGATAATCGGTGCCTGGCTTCGGAGAAATAGAACAAAAAAAGAGTCAGATGCTTAGGAAAACATCTGACTCTTCTAAGTTTAGATATTACTATTTTAATGGATATAACAGCTCCGGCTGGGGAGCAATTATGCATAGTGATACGTGCCTTTGTACTTTTTGATGTAATAGCAGCACAATGCCATTCCCCCAAACTCTGCAATGGGGATCGCCAGCCAAACTCCATCTATTCCCATCAGGAGGGGAAGTATCAGAAGGCTTGTTATAATCAGGCCGAAGGTGCGGACAAAGGATAGGATGGCAGAGATCCGTCCGTTGGAGAGAGCTGTAAACAGGGCAGAGGAGAAGGTGGTGAACCCTGAGAACAGGAAGTTAAACGCAAAAATACGGAATCCGTGGTAAGCCAGTGCGTATACATCGCTTCCTGGATGGGCGAAAATCCCCACTACCATCGCTCCTGAAAGCTGGGCAGTTAGGAAGATAACCAGGGAGGATACCAGGGTAAAGATAAGTGAGGTTCTGAACACCTGCTTTAGCTGTGCATGATTCCGGCTTCCGTAATTAAAGCTTATAACAGGGGCAACACCCTGGGAAAATCCCATAAAAAGCGCGTTTAGCAGGAATTGAGTGTACTGGATAATGGTGACAGCAGCCACCCCTCCTTCTCCTGCAAAATACATCATAGTCAGGTTAAAGAGAAAGGTGATGATTCCTGAGGAAAGGTTGGTGACCATTTCTGAGGAACCGTTGATGCAGGTATCCTTTAACTCCCCCTTTTCTAGAGAGGGAGATACCAGCCATAAACTTTTTCGGGAACATGAAAAATAGATAAGGCCTACTACAGCTGGTATCATGTAACCTGTAACTGTGGCAATAGCGGCTCCGGCAATTCCCATGTTGAGCGGCACAATCAGCAGATAGTCCAGCACCCCGTTGGTGATCCCGGCCAAAAGGGTTAAGAAAAGACCGATTCCGGGCCGCCCTTCCGTGACGAAATACATCTGGAACTGTATTTGAAGCATCAGGGCTGGGGCAAAGGCCATCTGCCAGCGAAGGTAGGTGACACAATCTTTTAAAAGGAGGTCGCTGGAACCCAAAAGTCTGGATATGGGAACTGCGAATAGATTGCCCATCACTGCCAGAATCAGCCCCAGAATGATATTGAGGTAGATAATGGAAGAGAAGGTTTTTCTGGCACTCTCAGGCTGTCCTTCTCCTATTTTTTTTGCTACAATGGCACAGCTGCCGGTAGAGAGCATAACGGAGACGCCCAGAACAATGTTAATCACAGGATACACAATATTGATGGAGGACAGGGCATTCGTGCTGACGAATCGAGAGACGAATACGCCGTCTACAATGGTGTACAGCGACATGACGATCATCATAACAGTGGTGGGGAGCGCAAACAGTAACAGCGATCCAAAGGTAAAGTTTCTGGATAGTGAATGATTCATAATAACACCTCAGTTTTTCTTGCTTATTTCAAATGCAGGTACTATGATATAGTATAGGGTTACCCGATAGTCAAGAGGAGATTGAAAAATGAGTAAATCAATGAATCATTCAGAACTGTACTTTACAACAGGAGAATTTGCAAAGATATTGGGAGTGAAAAAGCACACGCTGTTTCATTATGATGAGATGGGGCTGTTGTCACCGGCTGTGAAGGAGGAGAATGGCTATAGACAATACTTTTTATGGCAGACAGATGTGTTCGAGGTGATCAAGGTACTGCAAAAGCTGGGAATGCCTCTGAAGGAGATCAAGGAATATATGGCAAAACGTTCGCCTGAACACTTCATGGCTATGATGGAGGAGAAGGAGGCGGAAATAGATAGAGAAATAGAGCGGCTTAAAAATATCAAGCGGTTTGTTCAAAGCGAGAAGAACAACATTGGAGAGGCTTTGAAAGCAGAAGTGGATACCCCAAGGCTGGTACAACGAAAAACGGAATACCTGCTTGTATCTCATATCAGTGCTCAGGATGAGAAGAAGGCGACCGTGGAGATTGCAGAGCATATGAGGATGCAGGAGCGATACCATGGAATTATGGGGGGAATCGGTTTCATCTATCTGAAAGAGAATCTGCAAGGGGGAAGCTATGATCGATGTGTGAAGGTTTACACGAAGCTGAATGCCAAGCCGGACAAAAGAGTGGAGCCGGATAAGATAGCGAAGCGTGTGGGAGGATCATATGTGGAAATGTACCATCAGGGCTATACATGGAATAGGAAGAAGGTTTATGATTTGATTTACGGATTTGCTGCAGAAAGGGGGTTGGCTCCAGGAGAAATGTGGTATGAGGAGCTGATACTGGATGAGTTGTCAGTCAGAAGATATGAGGATTATATGGTAAAGGTGGTGGTTCCGGTGAGGGATGCTTAGAATCATCCCTTGTTTTTCCCCTTTTTTCCGTCCTTAGAAGCTTTTTTGTCACTTTTTTTTTCTTTGGAGGTTTTTTTGGATTTTTCTCCCTTGGAAGCTTTGTCCTTTTTCTGTTTGACAGGTGGTTTATTTAACTTCTTATCCGGGTGGTTGAAGGAAGATTCGTCAGAAAGATTCTCTGCAGCAGGAAGGCCTTCTGACAGGGGAATTCCCTCAGGGATATATTCCACAATATCTGTGAGCGGGCAGGACAGAATTGAGCACAAGGTATCCAGGGTGTGGGTGGAAACATGCATGTTCTTTTTCAAACGTCCAATTTGGCCGGCGCTGAAGCTGTAGTACTTGATCAGACGGTATTGGGTTATTCCCTTTGCTTCCATAGTGGCCCAGAGACGATCATAGCGTATCATCAGCGTTCCTCCTTTGCTTAGCTATATACGGTGATTATCAATAAATGGATTATATCATAGGCGGCTCTGAAGCACAAGAAAGAATATGGGCATGGGAATATGGGGATGGGAATAAAAGAACTCATTCCGGGGAATAGTAACAGAACATAGAAACGGTAAGTGTAAGGAGGAGATATTGTGACAGATTTTAAGACAAGTGAGACAGCGAAAAATTTGATGCGTGCCTTTGCCGGAGAGAGTCAGGCAAGGAACCGGTATACCTTTGCCGCAGGGCTGGCACATAAGCAGAAGATGCCGGCAGTTGAGATGATTTTTAAGTACACGGCTGATCAGGAGAAAGAGCATGCAGAAATTTTTTATGACTTTTTAAAGCCTCTGGATAAGGAAACCATATTCATAGATGGAGGTTATCCAGTAGATTTGGAGGAAAATACTCTGGCACAGCTCCATGCAGCTGTCCACAATGAGTATGAAGAGCACGATGTAGTTTATCAATCCTTCGCGGAGACAGCAGAAAAAGAAGGGTTTCCCAAAATTGCGGCGGCATTTCGCATGATCGCAGAAATTGAAAAGGTTCATGGGGAGCGTTTTGAGCATCTGGCAGATTTGCTGGGTGATGGAACACTCTATGCACGGGAGAAGAGTACCACCTGGATTTGCACAAATTGCGGTTATATTTGTGAAGGAGAGTCAGCTCCGCAGTTCTGTCCTGTATGTCACCACGATCAGGGGAATTTTGCAAGCTCTGAGCTGGCTCCATGGTATCTGAAGGCTCAGTAAAGAGGTTGGAGCAGCAGCTGGTTCGGAATGGCAGAATTCCTGCTTTCCCGGACCAGATTTACAAAATCCTGTGTACATGGTACAATGAGGACAGTGATGAGAAAATGTCAGATGAGGCAGGTGAGACAGATGTGGAGAGAAGCAGTCATACTTACGGCAGCAGCAGGATGTGCCTGTCTGGCTCGCTCGGAATACGAAAAGAAACATTTTTCAGTGGAGAGGATCCAGGTGGTTTCTGAGAAGGTGGAGAAAGACAGATGCCTTGTTTTTTTATCAGATTTACATAACAATGAATTTGGATTGGAAAATCGGAAGCTGGTAGAAAGGATTTGGGAGCTTAATCCAGATGCAGTGCTGGCAGGTGGAGACATGATCGTGACAAGGGGAAAGGGGAAAGGAGATACAAGAGCTGCACTGAGGCTTTTAAAGGAGCTTTCTTCCCGCTTTCCCATTTATTATGGCAATGGCAATCACGAGAGCCGGATGGCTTGGCACCGGGAGGTATATGGAAGTCAGTATGAGGAATTTTACTCTTCCTTGCAGGAGATGGGAATTATCTGCCTGGAGGATGCCACTGCTCCTTTGGGGGAGGATATCCTTGTTACAGGGGTGGATTTACACCCCTCTTTCTACCGCAAAGCTCTTCTTAAGAAGGCTCCAGATATGGGGGAAGATTATCTGGATAAGAAGCTGGGCTGTGGACAGAGGGGGGGGGAAAAGGAAAAGTTTCGCATTCTTCTGGCGCATTCACCATTATATTTTAAGAATTACGCTGCGTGGGGGGCGGATTTGACCCTGTCTGGACACCTTCACGGGGGAACGGTGCGTCTGCCTTTTTTGGGAGGGGTGATGACCCCTCAGTATCAGTTTTTTTTGCCCTGGTGTGCAGGAGCGTTTGAAATGGAGGGTAAACAGATGATTGTCAGCAGGGGACTGGGAACCCATTCCATTAATATTCGGTTTAACAATAAGCCTCATCTTGTGGTAATCCAGCTTAAAAGCAGTAGAAAGCGGTAGAAATAGGAAGAAAACTGTGATAAGATGGAAAGCAGAGATTGGCGGGAATAAAAGACGGCACAGGTGCAGTGGGCAGGTGGAACCATGAAACGGATTTCTTATAAGCTGGAGCATTTTGAGGGACCTTTGGATCTTCTGCTTCATCTGATTGACAAAAATAAAGTAAATATATATGATATCCCTATTGTGGAAATTACAGCGCAATATCTGGAATATGTGCGGAATATGGAGCGGGAGGATTTAAACCTGGTCAGCGAGTTTCTGGTTATGGCAGCCACCCTTTTGGATATTAAGGCGAAGATGCTTCTTCCCAGAGAAGTGGATCCGGAGGGGGAGGAGATTGATCCCAGAGCAGAGCTGGTAAGGAGGCTTCTGGAATATAAGAAGTACAAGCTGATGGGAGAGGAGCTGGCAGACCGGGAGGAGGGAGCGATTAAGCATTTTTATAAACCAGCCACATTGCCCAAGGAGGTGGCAGGTTACGTTCCTCCAGTGGATTTGGATACCCTCCTGGATGGACTTACTTTAGCCAGGCTCCAGCGCATTTTCCAGCAGGTGATGAAGCGCAGGGAGGATAAGATTGACCCGATACGAAGCAGCTTTGGAACCATCAGGCGGGAGCCTGTCAGTCTGGAACAGAGGGTTGGTTCTGTGATGACCTTTGCCAGACAACAGAGGCGGTTCAGCTTTCTTCAGCTTTTGGAGGGACAGGGAGACAAGCTGGAGGTGGTGGTTACCTTTCTGGCTGTTTTGGAGCTTATGAAGATTGGGAAGATCCGTCTGAGCCAGGAGGAAATCTTTGGTGATATAGAGATAGAAACCCTGGAACCTGAGGGTGAGGAAGAGGCTCTGGATCTGGAGGGACTGGATGATTTTGAAGGGTAGTGGATAACAGGATATGAGTGTGAAGGAACGAGTAGAAGAGCTGGCAGCAGACATAGGTGATGGAGCAGTGGTCACAGGAACAGGGAAGCGGATTGGTGAGGGCAGGAAGGAGGAAGCTGTACATTTGGAGGGCAGTTTTCCTCCCACAGAGGATGAGAGAGAGCAGGAAGCCGTCATTGAGGCGGTTCTCTTTACCATGGGGAATTCTGTGGAGCTGAGACAGCTGGCGGCTGCCATTGGACAGAGTCAGGAGATTGCCAAGCAGGCTGTGGAGCGATTGATGAAGCGGTACAGGACATCTGCCAGGGGGATGGAGATCACCCAGCTGGAGGAGTGTTATCAGATGTGTACCAGAGCTGATTATTATGAAAATTTAATCCGGGTGGCATCTACCCCCAAGAAGCAGGTGCTGACGGAAGTGGTACTGGAGACGTTGTCTATCATTGCATACAAACAGCCTGTGACGAAATTGGAGATAGAAAAGATTCGCGGAGTGAAGTCGGATCACGCGGTAAACCGTCTGGTGGAATATAACCTGGTTTATGAGGCAGGGCGGTTGGATGCACCTGGACGCCCGGCTCTTTTTGCTACCACGGAAGAGTTTCTGCGCAGGTTTGGGGTGGGATCGGTAGGAGAGTTGCCGGATATCAACCCTGAGCAGGAGGATGAGATCAAGTCCCAGGTGGAGGAGGAGCTCCAGCTGAAGGTGGAGGATTTGCAGATAGAAGAATTGCAGATAGAGGAGCAGCAGCTGGAAGAAGAACCGCAGCAGGGGGATTGATTCATTCCCAAACTTGGCTAAGGGGAATATACTAGAATAAAAAGAATAAGATGGAATTATGCTTGGAAGTTTAATTTTAGTATTGGCCCTGTGCACAGATACCTTTGTAGCCAGCCTGGCCTACGGAGCCAATCAGATTTATGTGACTTGGGGGAAGGTGCTGCTGTTAAACGGGATTTGCAGTGGATGTCTGGCTCTGGCATTGGGGATGGGAAGGGTGATACAGGCCATGATACCGGAGGAACTGGCTCTGGCTCTATGCTGTGTGAGTTTGTTTTTCCTAGGATTTGTAAAATTTCTGGATTATGGTGTAAAAGCATACATTAACCGTCATTGCAGGATCCGGAAAAATCTCAGTTTTTCTCTCTCCGGACTTAAGGTGATTATCAGTATTTATGCAGACCCTATGGCTGCGGATGCAGATGGCTCTCAGTCTCTGGGGTGGAAGGAGACTGTTTTTCTGGCTCTGGCTATGTCCATCGACAGTCTGGCAGCTGGAACCATGGCAGCATTTTTGGAAATTCCAACAGCAGCCACCCTCATACTGTCTTTTCTCATTGGCTCATGGCTGATGTGTGTGGGATTATGGATTGGGAAAAAGGCGGCAGTCAAATGGAATTGTGATTTGTCCTGGATCAGCGGAGTGCTTCTAATGGCTCTGGCACTAATGAAAGCTGTGAATGGAAGGATATAATGAAAGGATCGGAGAGTTAACAATCCTACTGTTAGAGAATATTACCGTGAACGAAAAGAAGATAGAATGCAACCACCTGACACAATATAAAATTGAACATGAGAATTAAAGAAAGAAGGTTCCGCCTGAATGAAGCAAATCAGGCGGAACTTTACGGTTGATCCAAGACTACCCAGCAGTCTTTTTTATTCTATTATCATTCAGATGCGGTATGGTGGGAGGACAATCCTTCCATGTAAGCTTCGGCTCTCAGCTTGCCGACCTGATCCAAATGTCCATACAGGTTCAGCATGTGACACTGTTGGGGGGTTAGGGTGACCTGTTCTCCGTCTGTGCTGTAAAACTGAGCCATGGTAATGCCCATTGCTTCACAGATGCGCCGTATAGTTGGTATGCTGGGAATCGTTGTGCGCCGGAACAGATTACCTATATTATTAGGGGAAGTATCCATCTCGTTGGCAAGGCGGTAGTGGCTCCACCCCCGTTCCTTACACAGTTCTTCGATACGTTCCAGCTCATAACTCATATATTTACCACCTATCTGAGTGTTTCACTCTGTGTTTGTACTATTGTATCTCAGAGGTGGAAAAAATATCAGGCTGAAAAACAATGCCTTAAAATACACTAAAAAGTGAACAGCTCTGTCTTTCATAGGAACAGTTCCTGAGCTGCTGTTCAAAGCCTAGCAGCTGATTTGGCGTAACGTGAAAAAATTCACAGAGAATTTTTAGTTCAATGTCTGTAACCAGACGAATCCCTTTTTCAATTCTCAGAATGGTAAGCTCGCTGAAATCGTACCCCAACACTTGAAGCTTGGCAGCCAGAGCGCGCTGGGATAGCTGGCGGTCTTTGCGAAGTCGGCAGATATACGGGCCGATCAGATTCTTTTTCTGCTCTGAATTATATGATATTTTCATGGTTTCTCCCTTAATATTTATGGAATTTCTAAAAGTGAAGTCATATAAATTGTAATGAAAGTGAGATACTCTAAGGATTCTAATAATGAAACAACTAAAAATAAAGTGGAAAAATCTATGGGATTGTGGTAGACTGATAAAGATATACAGGCCTTTTCTATACAGGCTACAGGTTCATAGGACAAGTATAGTATGGGGATCATCAGGAGAAAATTATGCAAAGAATCGCAAAATTTTATAAAGTAACATTGGAGCAGTTTACAAAGGACTGGATGGATACATTTCCAGGGAGCAGCCAGAGTCGGATAGAGGAGATCTATGAGGGCATTGAGCTTCCGGTTCGAGCTACGTCCGGTTCAGCCGGCTATGATTTTTTTACCCCTGTTTCCTTTGTTCTTCATCCTGGGGAATCTGTTAAGATACCTACAGGAGTCAGGGTGGAGATGGAGGAGGGGTGGGTACTTCAGATATTTCCCAGAAGCAGTCTGGGCTTTAAGTTCCGCCTTCAGATGAATAATACGGTGGGTATCATTGACAGCGATTATTTTTATTCTGATAATGAGGGTCATCTGTTTATTAAAGTGACCAATGACACCAGGGAGGGCAGGGTGGTGGAGCTGGCTTTGGGAGCTGGTTTTGCCCAGGGCGTTTTTGTTCCTTATGGTATTACAGTTGATGATGAGTGCACCAATTCACGCAATGGGGGATTTGGCAGCACAGATGTGAGGTAGCTGGTTATGGCAGGCGGCAGACAGAGAGGATATGACAGCGGACGCAGAACCGATGGAAGAAGGGCTGGGGGGAGTGGAGGAAGAAGCGTCTCCTCAGGGCAGAGAAGAAGCAGTTCTCCGGAACAGAAAAGAAGGGGAGGGCGAAGAAGCAGCCCCCCAGTCAGGAGAAGCAGCGCAGGTAAGAAAAGACGCCAAAGAGCGAGGGTGATAAAGGCGGCCATTGCCTGGGCTGTGTGCATTCTCTTTCTTATAGCAGTTGTAGCGGGAACCTTACGGCTGTTTGGACATCTCACTACCTTTAAGGCGCGTCAGTACCGGGAAAGTGGTCTGGAAAAACTGAAAGCTCAAGATAATAGTGGAGCCATAGCAGATTTTGATCTGGCTTTGAAGAAGGCTGGGAAGGATATGAAGGTGGATCTGTTAAGCTACCGGGCAGAAGCAGAGTATAGGCTTCAGGACTATGATGCTGCTATTTACTCCTATGAGCTTCTTTTAGAGGAGGATCCTAAGGCGCCGGAGTATCGGTATCTTCAGAGCCTTTGCTATTCCAGGCTGGGGAACACAGAACAGGCCATTGAAACGTACCAAAAGGGCGTATCCCTGGAGCAGGAGGGCGGAGTCTCCCCCGGGAAAGAGCTGGCTGTGATTGCCATAGGAAGCGCCTGTGTGGATAACAAAGAGTATGAGAAGGGGATGAATTTCTATAAGGAAGCCATAAAGGATGGGATGGTACATGGGGAGATTTATAATCAGATGGGGCTTTGCCAGGTGGCTGAAGCAGATTACCAGGGTGCTCTTGATTCGTTTAATCAGGGGTATGAGGCCTTAGTTACAAGCTATAATCTGGGTTCCGGAGCACAGCCAAGTCAGGCAGCGCAGGCGTTGAAGGAAAGGGATGGAGGGGATTACAGCCTTTTAAAAGAGCTTGCGTATAACCGGGCTGTATCCTACGAATACTTACATCAGTATGAGAAGGCGCTGGAGCTGTTTGAGGAATATGTAAATGCCTTTGGGGAAGAGGAGAAGGCGCAGCATGAGATTGACTTTCTCCGTTCCAGATGAGACCCGGCAGGATTTTAACAGGAATAGGGAAACAGGATAGATAGGATGGCTGATTTGATCGATTTAAAGGAATTAGAAGAAAAGGTTATTTTGATAGCAGTGAGCACTGGGGCTGAGGACGACACCCCGGCTTCTCTGGAGGAGCTTTCTGAGCTGGCTTCCACTGCAGGGGCAGTGACGGTAGGCCAGGTGATTCAGAATCGGGAAAAGGTTCATCCTGGAACCTATCTGGGGAAGGGAAAGCTGGAAGAGGTCAGAGCGCTGATCCTGGATCGGAGGGCGACAGGTGTTATTTGTGACGATGAGCTTTCTCCGGCTCAGCTGAGAAATCTGGAAGATGCTCTGGAAACGAAGATTATGGATCGAACCATGGTAATTCTGGACATTTTTGTATCCAGAGCCAGCACCAGGGAGGGGAAGATCCAGGTGGAGCTGGCACAGCTTAAATACCGGGCTGTCCGTCTGGTGGGAATGGGGCGCTCCATGTCCCGGCTGGGGGGCGGAATCGGAACCAGAGGACCAGGTGAGAAAAAGCTGGAGCTGGATCGAAGGCTGGTTCATCAGCGGATTTCACAGCTAAAGGAAGAGCTTGAGGATGTAAAACGCCACAGGGAGGTTACAAGACAGCAGAGGGAGAAGAATTTTGCTCTTTCAGCTGCGATTGTGGGGTATACCAATGCAGGAAAGTCTACTCTTTTGAACCGCCTTACAGATGCGGGGATCCTGGCGGAGGACAAGCTGTTTGCCACGCTGGATCCAACTACCAGAAGCTATAGGATGGAGGATGGGCAGCAGATTCTTCTGACAGATACCGTTGGATTTATACGAAAGCTTCCCCACCATCTGATTGAGGCGTTTAAAAGTACCTTGGAGGAAGCCAGGTACAGCGATATAATTCTCCATGTGGTGGACTGCTCCAATCCGCAGATGGATATGCAGATCCATGTGGTGAAGGAGACGTTAAAGGATCTGAACATTGTGGATAAGACCATTGTTACCGTGTTTAATAAGGTGGATCGAAGGGAGGAGCTGGAGGCGGCAGGGGAGAAAGGACTGAGTCAGGTACCAAGGGATTTTTCCGCAGACTACCAGGTGCAGATCTCTGCAAGAACGGGAGAAGGGGTGGAGGAGCTTGAGAGGACGCTTCAGAGCATTATACGGAACAGACGTGTCTATCTGGAAAAGACCTTTCCATATGATCAAGCTGGGCATATTCAGGCTATTCGCAAGTACGGGCAGCTTCTTAAGGAAGAGTACCGGGAGGATGGAGTGGCTGTCCAGGCCTATGTTCCTGCAGAACTTTTTGCCGGTTTTTATGGGAGGGAACCATCTTCATAGAAGGAACGGCAAAGGAGAGCTGCTGCCCCAGGGGTTTTGGGGGCAGCAGCTTTTTGTGAATTTTAAGTGGGCTTTAATGGGCTTTTGCCTTCTCCAGAGCTGTCTGGATGGCATTGAGAAGTGCGCTGGAGGTATAGCGGGATGCGCTGGGATATGTAAGGTTTTCTGTGGATTGAGTACTTACAATCTGGCTGGCCAGATCCTCCAGGGTAGGCTGCATCAGTGGGTACATGGTGGTAATGGACTCGCTTAAGGGTACTAACTCAATGGAGTGAATCCGATTTGAATCGACTGTTACTTCTACATTTACATTTTCATTTCCAAGAGTTAGGGCTGCACTGTATACACCTGGTACATAGCCGGCTGCCTCACCAGAGGCGGCTGCTGTCCCATTCTTTGGACGGAACATGATAAAGCAGAGAATAATTAACAGGATGGCAAGACCCAGGAAGATTGCGGTGTAGATAATTTCTTTCATCCGCAATACCACAATTTTTGTTTTAGAGCTCATTGTCAGAACCTCTAAGATAGTTTGTTAAAGCTTATGTGAGAATGGGTGGAAATATGAGCGGTTTTCGTCTGCTCTGTGGGTGGATGGTAGAGGGGAGAAGGAGGGAGAAAGATGGCATTGCAGTTTATACTTGGGGGAGCAGGATCTGGAAAAACCAGATATCTTTATGATCAGGTAATACAGGAATCTGTCGCTCATCCGGAGCGGTTTTATCTGGTGGTGGTGCCAGAGCAGTTTACCATGCAGACCCAGAAGGAGATTGTACGTCTCCATCCAAGGCATGGGGTGATGAACATTGATATTCTCAGTTTTAAACGATTGGCTTACCGGGTGTTTGAAGATTTGGGAGTGAAGCTTCCTGTGGTGCTGGATGACATGGGGAAATCCATGGTTTTGCGGAAGGTTGTGGGAATGAAGAGGGGGCAGCTGGGGCTGTATAAAGGGCATGTGGAACAGGCTGGATTTATCAGTCAGCTGAAATCTCAGATATCAGAGCTGTATCAGTATGGAATCACACCAGATCTTCTGGAATCTGTGATAGAGGAGACAAAGGAGCCTCTTTTAAGTCAGAAGCTTCTGGATTTGCAGGTGATTTATCAGGGGTTTGGGGAGTATATTCACCAGCACTATGTAACAGCGGAGGAGATTTTGGATCTTCTCTGTAAGGAGCTGCCCAAATGGGAGAACTTAAAAAACAGCGTGGTTCTTATGGATGGATTTACAGGATTCACCCCGGTACAGTACAGGCTGGCAGAGCTGTTTATGATCCATGCCAGAGATGTGCTGTGCTCAGTGACGGTGGATCCCAGAGTGAATCCCTATCAAGAGAGCAGCATTCAACATCTTTTTTATATGAGCAAGCATACAGTGTGCAGACTGGCGGAGCTGGGGAGACGTCACGGAGTGGAGAAAAAGGAGGATGTAATCTGCGACAGCCGGCCGGCCTGGAGGTTTAAGGGAAACCTGGAGCTGGATTTTCTGGAGCAGAATTTGTATCGGTATGGAAATGATGTGTGGGGGAAGCCGCCAGAGCAGGTGCAGGTGTATAAAGGAAGACGGCCATCGGAAGAGGCGGCTTATGTTTGCAGCCGGATTCAGAAAATGGTGCGGGAGGAAGGGCTGCGCTACAGAGATGCAGCTGTGATTACAGGAGATTTATCTGTCTATGGAAGAGAGATAGCTCATATCTTCGATCAGATGGAGATTCCCTATTTTCTGGATGATAAAAAGAGTATTTTGGAACATCCTCTGGTGGAGCTTATCAGGGCAGCCTTAGAGGCGGTGAAGGATATGTCTTATGAGAGTGTATTCCGATATTTAAAGACGGGATTGGTATGCCAGTGGGAAGGGCTGTCTGACTTGGAAGGATCCAGAGATCAGGTGGATCAGATGACCGATCGAATGGAGAATTATGTAAGGGCTTTGGGAATTCGGGGATGGAAGCATTGGGACTGTACCTGGGAGAGGCAGTATAAAGGGGGGGAGAGGCTGAATTTGAAGGAACTAAATGAGTATCGTCAGTGGATCCTTGCCCCTCTAAAAAAAGTGAGGCTGGCATTTAAGGAAGAGGGGGCTACGATCGCTTCTGTCACAATGGCTCTTAGAACCTACCTGGAGGAAATGTGCCTGAACGAGAAGATGGAGGCTTATAAGGAATATTTTCTGAATCGGAACCAGCCGGGAGATGAAAATCTGGCAAGGGAGTACAGTCAGATTTATCAGCGCGTGCTTGAGCTGTTTGCGCGCCTGGAGGGACTTTTGGGTGAGGAGAAGGCAGACAGGAAAAGTTATGCCCAGATGTTAGATGCAGGCTTTGAGGAAATTCAGGTGGGGGTGATCCCGGCTGCCATCGATCAGGTGATGGTGGGAGATATTACAAGAAGCCGTTTGGAATCTGTAAAGGTTCTGTTCTTCGTTGGAGTCAACGAGGGAGTAGTGCCTCAAAAGAAGAGAGGAGTAAGCCTTCTTACAGATGGGGATCGGGCTGTGTTTAAGGCGATGAATCTGGAACTGGCTCCCACTGCCAGGGAGGACGGCTGTATACAGAAATTTTATTTGTATCTTATGATGGCAAAGCCTTCTCTCCGCCTGGTACTCACCTATGCAGGTATGACCTGCGATGGAAAGAGTCAGAGGCCTTCCGGCCTTCTGGGGGAGGTTTACAAGCTGTTTCCTCAGATAGAGACTCTGGATGAGACAAAGGTAGACTGGCCTGTGAGAACCATGAGAGATGGGGTGGAGCTGCTCATAGGAGGGCTTCGTCATATGAGGGAGATTAAGGCGGAGACAGATGGAGAGAGGAAGAAGTCTCTTCTTTCAGAAAAGGAGTTTTTGGAGCTGTGGCGTTATTTCTTAACCCATCCGTCCTATGGAGAAAAAGCGGTTGCCCTGGCAAATGGAGCATTTTACTCCTACGAGGAGAGGGGGATTGGACGGGCCGCGGCCAGGGCTCTTTATGGCCATAATCTTCAGGGGAGCGTGACCCGGCTGGAGCAGTTTGCTTCCTGCGCCTATGCCCATTTTCTCAAGTATGGACTGGAGCTTTTGGAGCGTGAGGAATATGAGCTGGAGGCGGTGGATATGGGGAATTTATTTCACCAGTCCATTGATCGGTGCTTTGCTGTGATGAAGGAGGAAAACCGGGATTGGAGAGAGCTGACAGATGAGAGCAGGAGGGAGCTTGTGAAGGCCTGTGTCGCCCAGGTGACAGCGGGATACAGCAATGGGATTATGGGAAGCTCCGCCAGAAATTGCTTTCTTTCAGGAAGGGTGGAACGTATGACAGACAGAACCATATGGGCGCTGGCAGAACAGGTGAAGAAGGGAGATTTTGTACCTGAGGAGTTTGAGGTGTCATTTTCCGGGACTGATAATCTGAAGGCAATGCATATCCAGTTGTCTGAGGATGAAGCTCTCTGGCTGAAAGGGCGGATCGATCGTCTGGATCTTTGTCAGGACGAAGGGCGTGTGTATGTGAAGATCATTGACTATAAATCTGGATCCACCACCTTTGACCTGGCAGCCCTTTATTATGGACTTCAGCTTCAGCTGGTAGTCTATATGGATGCAGCCATGGAGAGGGAGGCTAAAAAACACCCTGAAAAGGAAGTAGTACCTGCGGGTATTTTTTACTATCATATTCAGGATCCGGTGGTAGAGGGGCGGGGGGAGAGCTGTCCTGAGGAGATTGAAAAGCAGATATTAAAGGAGCTCAGGATGAACGGTCTGGTGAACAGTGAACTGGATATTATCAGGCACCTGGATCGGGAAATTGAGAGGGAGTCAGATGTGATTCCTGTGGCTGTAAAGGATGGATATGTACAGGAAGGCCGTTCTTCTGTGGCAAGCACCAGGCAGTTTGAAGCGTTGAGGCGGTTTGTCAGCAGAAAGCTAAAACGTGCAGGGCAGGAGATTCTGGGCGGTTTGACGGAATTAAAGCCTTATAAGGAGGGAGTCAGAACAGCCTGCGATTATTGTCCTTACCACCCGGTCTGCGGATTTGATACTAAGAGCGCAGGCTACGGGTATCGGAGATTAAAGGGAATGAAGCGGGAGGAAATCTGGGAGGAAATGGATCTGGAAAGGGAAGCTGAGGAAGATGACAGTAAGGTGGACTGAGAAACAGCGAAAGGTGATTGAGAGCAGAAACAGGAATCTTCTGGTGTCGGCAGCGGCAGGAAGCGGAAAGACGGCAGTTTTAGTGGAGCGTATCATTCGCATGATAAGTGAGGGAGAAAATCCGCTGGATATTGACCAGTTATTGATAATGACCTTTACCAGTGCAGCAGCAGCAGAGATGAGAGAGCGGATTGGAGCAGCAGTGGAGGAGAAGCTGAAGGAGCATCCGGAGGATGAGCATCTGTGGCTTCAGGCCTCCTTAATTCCCCAGGCTCAGATTACAACCATCCACAGCTTCTGCCTGAATCTGATACGGAACCACTATAATCGCCTGGACATTGATCCTGCTTTTCGCATGGGAGATGAAGGAGAGCTGTCTCTTCTGCGCAAGGATGTGATGGGTGAAATGCTGGAGGCCTGCTATGAAGAGAATCAGCCGGAGTTTGTCCGGTTTGTGGAACAATTTGGGAGAGGAAAGGCTGATAAGGGAATTGAGGATGTTATTTTCCAAATGTGGGAGTTTTCCCAGAGCCATCCCTGGCCCATGGAGTGGCTGATGGAATGCCGCCGGGAGCTGGAAGAGGAGAATCTGGGGGAGCTGGAGGGAAGGAAATGGGTAAGATTTCTTATGGAGGATGTGTCTGCCCGGATGGAGGAGCTGGAGGAACAGTTAGAGGAGGCTCTCTCGGTTTGCAGGGAGGAAAATGGACCTTTGGCTTATGAGCCTATGCTTATGAAAGATAAAGAGAGGATTGGGGCTGTAAAGACAGGAGCCGGATCCGGAAGCGTTCAGGCTCTGTATGACAGTCTTTACAATCTTACCTTTGACCGTCTGGCAGCGGTCCGGAGCAAGGAGGTGGATCGTGAGAAGAAGGCTTTTGCCAGCAGCTGCAGAGACAGGGTGAAAAAGGCAGTATCAAAATGCAGGGATCTGTATGGCTTTCAGAGTCCTCAGGAGGCGGCAGAGAACCTTAAGGGAACCAGAGTGGTGGTAGGAGTTTTGCTGGACATGGCTCAGAGGTTTCATGAAGCATATGGGGCGGCTAAGAGAGACAGAAATGTGCTGGATTTTAATGATTTGGAGCACTTGGCTTTGGAGGTGCTGTTGGAGGAAGAGGGGGAGGAGCCTTCTGAGGGAGGAAGTGTGAGAAGGCGTCCTTCTGCTGTGGCCAATGAGCTGAGCCGCCAGTATGAGGAGATTCTGGTGGATGAGTACCAGGACAGCAATTACGTTCAGGAGGAGCTGATTACCAGCATTTCCAGGGAGAGGCTGGGGAATCCCAATGTGTTTATGGTGGGGGATGTAAAACAGAGTATTTATCGGTTTCGTCTGGCAAAACCGGAGCTGTTCATGGAAAAGTATAAGACCTATTCCAGGGAGGATAGTCATTACCAGATGATAGAGCTTCAGCAGAACTTCCGGAGCAGAGATACAGTGCTTTCGGGGATCAATGATGTATTTTATCAGATTATGACAAGAAATCTGGGAGGGATTGCTTATACTCAGGAGACGGCTCTCCATCCAGGAGCAGAGTTTGCGCCCATAGAGAAGGGGACCGTTGATGGAATGGATGTGGGGGAGGACATTTCTCCGGGAACGGAAGCTTCAGTGGAGCTTTTGATGGCTGACACAGGAATGGAGGCCTTGGGGCAGCTGGATGAGGAGGCAGGAGAGTACACTGCTAAGGAATTGGAGGCCAGAATGATAGCAGGGCGTATCCGGGAGCTTCTTGACCATGAGAAGGGGCTTCTTGTGTGGGATAAGGGACTGGGGAAATACCGGAGGGTAAGGCCGGGAGATATGGTGATTCTCCTTCGGAGCATGTCCGGATGGTCAGAGGTCTTTGTAAATGTTCTGATGAATGAAGGGATTTCTGCCAGTGCACAGACTAGAACCGGGTATTTTAATACGGTTGAGGTGGAAACAATGTTAAGCCTGCTGTCGGTGATCGATAATCCCATGCAGGATATTCCGTTGGCTGCTGTTTTGCGTTCCCCCATGGTAGGAATGAAGGATGAAGAAATGGCATGGATGATGGCTGCCTATAAACGGAGTGGAAGGAAGGGGCAGGACAGAGGTGTATATGGAGCCTGGATGCTGTGGAGGGAGATTCGTCAGGGGGAGGCATCTCTTTCAGAACAGGGAGATATCCCCTTGGGGATAGCCGGCTCTATTCTGGAGAAGTTGGAACAATGGGAGAGGAGACTTTCGGCTTTTCGCAGGGAGTCCCGCTGCCTGCCCATTCATAAGCTGCTGTATTTTGTATATAAGGAGACAGGATATTATGATTTTGTAGCTGCCATGCCTGCCGGTGAGACCAGAAGAGGAAATCTGGATATGCTGGTGGAAAAGGCAGTGGCCTATGAGTCTACCAGCTACAAGGGGTTGTTTCATTTTGTGAGATATATTGAACGGTTGAAAAAGTTTGATACGGATTTTGGAGAGGCCGGTGTAGCGGGGGAGCAGGATCACACGGTGCGGATTATGAGTATTCATAAGAGTAAGGGACTGGAATTTCCGGTGGTATTTTTGGCAGGACTGGGAAAGCGCATTAATAAACAGGATGCTTACGGGCAGCTTCTTTTGGACGGAGATCTGGGGGTGGCGGCGGATTATCTGGATTTGGAACGGAGGGTGAGAGTGCCCACTCTCAAGAAGCAGGCTCTTAAGAGGCGCATGGAAGTGGAGACATTGGGGGAGGAGCTGAGAGTTCTCTATGTGGCCATGACCAGAGCCAGGGAAAAGCTGATTATGACAGCGACAGATAAGGCACTGGAAAAAAAGCTGGAACGGTGGGAGACGGTTCCCCTGGTGGGAGGCCGGATTCCCTATACCATTCTTGATTCAGCCGGTTCCTGTCTGGACTGGCTTTTGATGGCAGCTCCCGCCATTCCCGGCTCTCACATGGAGGTACGTCAGATTCAGGTGAAGAATCTGATTGGGGAGGAGGTTTCCCGTCAGATACGCAGCCGGATGACAAAAGAGGATCTGCTGAATGTGGATGTGGAAACAGTGTATGATAAGGAATTTGGAAACTCCTTAGGAGAAGCCTTTCAGTATTCCTATCAACATCAGGCAGATACAGGACTTTATGCAATGGTATCTGTGTCAGAGCTTAAAAAGCAGAGTCAGATTGGACGGAGGGAGGAAGCCATTGGAACAGAGGGAGAGGAAATGGAGGGGGTGGGACGAAAGGAGATGTTTCAATGGGACAGGCAGTGGGATGGACCAGAGGAGGGGAAAAACGCTGGGGCACTGAGGGGAACGGCCTACCACAGGGCTTTGGAAAAACTCTCCTTTCAGAATATTCACAGCAGGGAGGACACCATACAAGCCCTCAGAGCCCTCCTGGAAGCCGGTTTTTTGGATGAGACATCCTATGAGAGTGTGGATCCTTCTGTTGTCTGGACCTTTTTATCCGGCTCTCTTGGAAAGCGGATGGCAAAGGCTCAGTCAGAGGGACGATGCCATAAGGAGCAGCAGTTTATTATGGGAATTCCTGTCAGAGAGATGGGAAAGGGGGACTCGGAGGAGCTGGTGCTGATCCAGGGAATGATTGACGCTTATCTGGAGGAGCCGGATGGGCTTGTTCTGATCGATTACAAAACGGATCGGATTCCCCCAGGCTCCCCATCCCAGGGAGCAAAGCTGCTGGCAGATCGGTATAGAATCCAGCTTGAATATTATGAGCGTGCGCTGACTCAGCTGACAGGAAGGAGGGTAAAGGAGCGGATTATCTACTCCATGGCTCTGCACCAGAGCATAGAGGTATAATCCCATTGGAGTGTTGCATTTTTCCCGGATACCATCTATAATGGTAAACAGAATGTTCAAACGAAAATAAAGGAGTCATTATGATTATATTAGAACGAACCAGCGTGATGAATCTGGAAAATGCCATAAGAGGAGCCAGAAACCCTATGAACAGCTGGGGAAGAATGGACAGCGGCTATAATGAGAACCATGAGTACATTCTGGGACCCAATGATCTGGATCTGGCGAAGCGGCTGAGAAAGGCGGGAAATGATCACAGAAAATTCATCCGCCAGATCTTTGTTTCTGTAGACATTACAGCTCCTATGTACTGGTGGAAAGAGTACGATACCTACAAAGTGGCAACAGTGGCAAACTCCACCAGCACCATGCATAGAATTCACAGCAAGCCTTTTTCCATTGAGGATTTCAGTCATGATCATCTCACGGAAGACGGACTTGCATTTATGGAGGTGATTGTCAACAAACTGGAGGAGGTTCGCCTTCGCTATCTGGATCAGGGAAAGAAGAAGGAGGATTGGTATGATTTGATTCAGCTTCTGCCATCCAGCTACAATCAGATGCGAACCTGTACCTTTAACTACGAGACACTGATCAATATTTATTATGCAAGAAGGAATCACAAGCTGGTGGAATGGCATACCTTCTGCCAATGGATTTCCACACTTCCTTATGGGAAGGAACTGATTATAGCGGCAGAGGAAAAAGGGGAAGATGCATGAATCTGATGGTGGCAGTGGATCATCACTGGGCCATTGGAAAGGATGGCAGACTTTTGGTAACCATACCGGCAGATCAGCAGATGTTTCTAAGAGAAACCACTGGAAAGATAGTAGTGATGGGACGAAAGACTCTGGAGAGCCTGCCTGGGGGGCAGCCTCTTGGAAACCGGGTGAATTTGGTGCTAAGCAGGGACAAGCATTATAAAGTCAGGGGAGCTGTCATCTGTCATTCTGTAGAGGAAACACTGGAAAAATTACGGGAATATGACAGTGAGGATGTGTATGTGATTGGAGGTCAGAGTATTTATGAGCAGTTCCTGCCATATTGTGAGACAGCTCATGTGACACAGATTGATTACACTTACGATGCAGATACGTTTTTCCCAAATTTGGATGAGAATCCAGAGTGGAAGCTGGATGAGGAGGGGGAGGAGCAGACTTATTTTAATCTCTGCTACACCTTTCAAAAATATGTTCGGATCAGGGGAAGAGATACACCCTGAACCTGGCAGTATGATGTGTAAAGATTGGGGGAATTGCCTATGAAGCAGGATGGAACATTATTTACACTGGAAAATGAGGAGCTGCTTGTCACAGTGGATCGCCGTGGTGCAGAGCTTACCGGAATCTATGATAAAAGAGCCGGGAGAGATGTACTGTGGGGTGGGGATCCCTCTGTGTGGAGCTACCGGTCTCCTGTGTTGTTTCCCTTCGTGGGAAAATGCTATGAGGGAACCTATTTACATAATGGGACAGAATATGAGATGACACCTCATGGATTTGCAAGGAATATGGACTTCCGGCCAGTTCTTTGCGATGTGGACGAATGCTGGTTTCAGTTGAAGGATACAGATGAGACTTTTCGGATTTATCCGTTTCATTTTCAGCTGGAGATTGGGCACAGGCTGGAGGGAAGAAGGATTCACGTGATGTGGAAAGTGACCAATCCTGATTCAGGGGATCTGCTGTTTATGATGGGAGGTCATCCTGCCTTTGCAGTGCCGGAGGGCAGAAGCATTTACGATTATACCTTTGCATTTGACCGGGAGAGGGATCACCTTCACTACCTTGCTCCCAATGAAAAAGGATATGAGGAGTCAGCTCTTCAGGGAACGTTACAGCTGGCAGATGGTCAGGTGCCTTTGACCAGAGGATTTTTTCACACTGCCCTCACCTATATCTTTGATCGGTCCCAGGTGGAAAGGGTGAGCCTTCTGCTGGATGGAAGGCCTTATGTGACGGTGGACTGTCAGGATTTCCCCTATCTGGGGGTATGGACCATGGAGGAAACGCATCCCTTTGTATGCTTGGAGCCCTGGGAAGGGCTTTGTGCTTCTGATGGTTTTGCGGGGGAATTAAAAGACAGACCCGGTATTGTCTCTCTGGGATCCTTAAAGTCGTGGGATAAGAGTTATACCATCGAACTGGGGTAGACCCGGTCGGTGATTGTATATCATATGCAGGAGACCAGGGAATGGTCTCGATTGCTCATAAGGAGGAAGATCATGTATAAGATTGTGAAAGCAGAATGTCTGGCGGACAAGATTTACCTGATGGATGTGGAAGCTCCCAGGGTAGCTGGAGCCTGCCAGCCGGGAGAATTTGTAATTGTGAAAATAGATGAAGTGGGGGAGCGGATTCCTCTGACCATCTGTGACTATGACAGAGCAAAGGGGCTGGTTACCATTGTGTTCCAGGTGGTAGGGGCTTCTACCCGGCGGATGGCCGATCTGAAAGTGGGGGATTTCTTTCAGGATTTTGCCGGACCTCTGGGGCAGCCTTCTGAGTTTGTAAAGGAGGATTTGGAAGAAGTAAAGAAGAGACGCTATCTGTTTGTAGCAGGTGGTGTTGGCTCTGCTCCTGTGTACCCTCAGGTGAAATGGATGAAGGAGCATGGGATAGAGGTGGATGTGATCGAGGGCTCCAAGACAAAGGATCTGCTGATTCTGGAAGATGAATTAAAGGAAGTGTCCGGCAATCTGTATGTGACAACGGACGACGGTTCTTATGGATCGAAGGGAATGGTAACTGAGGTGATTCAGGATCTGGTTGTTAATCAGGGCAAGAAATACGATGTGTGCGTAGCCATTGGCCCTATGATTATGATGAAGTTTGTCTGTAAGCTGACGAAGGAGCTGGATTTGCCCACCATTGTCAGTTTAAATCCCATTATGGTGGATGGGACGGGAATGTGCGGAGCCTGCCGTGTAAGCGTAGGGGGGCAGGTGAAGTTTGCCTGTGTAGATGGACCTGAGTTTGATGGACATCAGGTGGATTTTGACCAGGCGATGAAGCGTCAGCTGATGTATAAGACAGAGGAAGGCCGCGCTCTTTTGAAGATGGAGGAAGGGAATACGCACCACGGTGGCTGCGGAAATTGTGGAGGTGAGAACTAATGGATGTACGAAAGAAAATTCCTGTAAGAGAGCAGGATCCGAAGGTAAGAGCAACTAATTTCCAGGAGGTTTGCCTGGGTTACAGCAAAGAGGAGGCCCAGGCAGAGGCTGTCCGCTGTATCAACTGTAAAAATGCAAAGTGCATTCAGGGCTGCCCTGTCTCCATCAATATTCCTAAGTTTATTGAGGAGGTAAAGAACGGGGAATTTAAGGCTGCTGCCGATACCATCGCAGAGTCAAGCTCCCTGCCGGCTGTCTGCGGCCGCGTATGTCCCCAGGAGAACCAGTGTGAGGGAAAATGCATCCGGGGTGTCCAGGGAGAGCCTGTTTCCATCGGTAAGCTGGAGCGTTTCGTGGCGGACTGGTCCCGTGAAAATGGATTTGTGCCTGCAAAGCCTGAGAAGACCAATGGGATGAAGGTTGCTGTGATTGGATCCGGTCCTGCCGGACTTACCTGTGCAGGAGATTTGGCTAAAATGGGCTACGAGGTGACTATCTTTGAGGCTCTTCACGAGCCAGGGGGTGTTCTCACCTATGGAATCCCGGAGTTTCGTCTGCCAAAGGGAACGGTTGTGCGCTCAGAGGTTGAGAATGTAAGGAAGCTGGGAGTTAAGATTGAGACAAATGTAATCGTTGGAAAATCTGTTACTGTAGATGCCCTTATGGATGAGGAGGACTTTAAGGCTGTATTTATTGGTTCCGGCGCAGGACTTCCCAAATTTATGGGGATTCCGGGGGAGAATGCCAACGGTGTATTTTCTGCCAATGAATATCTTACAAGAAGTAATCTTATGAAAGGGTTTAGGGAGGATTACGATACACCTGTTTTCATGGGCAAAAAGGTAGCGGTGATAGGCGGGGGAAATGTCGCCATGGATGCAGCGAGAACGGCTCTTCGTCTAGGTGCTGAGGTACACATTGTGTATCGGAGAAGTGAAGAGGAGCTTCCTGCCCGTGTGGAGGAGGTTCACCATGCAAAGGAAGAGGGGGTTATCTTCGATCTGCTGACCAATCCGGTGGAAATTATCACAGATGAGACAGATAGTGTGACAGGGATGATTCTTCGGAATATGGAGCTGGGTGAGCCGGATGCATCTGGAAGAAGACGACCGGTGGAGGTTCCCGGATCTGACTACAGGATCGATGTGGATACGGTGATTATGTCTCTTGGCACTTCTCCAAATCCCTTGATTTCCTCCACCACGAAAGGGTTGGAGACCAATAAGTGGAAATGCATTGTGGCAGATGAGAGCAACGGCAAAACAACCAAAGAAGGTGTATATGCCGGGGGTGATGCTGTAACAGGAGCCGCCACTGTGATTCTGGCCATGGAAGCAGGGCGTGCAGGAGCCAGAGGAATTGATGGATTTTTGCGGGGAGATGAGTCAGGGACATCTGCTTGAACGGTTTAAAGGTTTATATGATAGTAAAAAGCTGGTTTTCAGGTGCCGTATAGGCGCAGGGAATCAGCTTTTTTGATATAAATACGGATGAATTTACTTTGTTATTTGTTGAAAAATTTTCAAATATGATTGACTTATCTCTGGGATGTGTGGTATGCTGTGCATATCACACAGAGATCGATGTGTAAAAGTTTTAAGAGCTTGTGTTATGAATCAGGGTTGAATTGGCTGAATCAGCCGCCTATCCAGCTTGTTTTGAAAAAGAAGATGATTCGCTGTAAAAGTAGTCTTCTTATATTTTTTGTAATGATAGACCTATCTAGCATTTCAGATGTTTCATTGTAAGTCTGTTGATCAGATTTCAGTTCGAAGAATGTCAAAAAGAGTAAGATTAACGTTGCACCTTGAAAATCAAATCGTGAACATGCCATGGTTGTTAAGAAAGATCAGTAGAAGATTTAATATTTTGAACACAGAAGGGTGAAGTTGTGTTATAATACAGAGGGAGGGGGAGATTTGAGGAAAGGTTACAGAGCAGAGAAGGATTTACACTAAAAATGAACAGGGGGAAGGAACATGGTTAAAAAATTAGCAGCAGTTACAGCAGTAATGACGATATTAGCAGCAACACCGG